>Ga0214542_1004321_pt1 | contig 28307 bp, 18 predicted proteins | sample CNSS1metaG_FD_160096 | JGI IMG/M metagenome (GOLD analysis project Ga0214542, IMG submission 160096) | Root nodule microbial communities from cowpea collected in UCLA plant growth center, Los Angeles, California, USA - CNSS1 | ecosystem: Host-associated > Plants > Roots > Nodule | place: USA...
TTTTTTTTTTTTTTTTTTTTTTTTTTTTTTTTTTTTTTTTTTTTTTTTTTTTTTTTTTTTTTTTTTTTTTTTTTTTTTTTTTTTCTTTTTTGATTATAATTGGAATGGTTCTGATTTTATTTATTTATGTAGAGGGGGGGAGGAGGGGGTGTCTTGTTTATGTGATATATAGTGGTTTGGTAGGAGTAAGACCACAAAGAAAGGTGATTTTATTAACTTAAAAATAGTCTAAAACTCAAGTATAAGCATATTATTATTTCTTATAACTTGTAAGATTTAATTCTACTCTTTCAAATTTAAAAATGAAAAATTGTAATTCAAAATTCAAAACATACGTTTTAATTTCTAAACATTAAACTAGAGATACTAAAATATGTTTACAAATATTATCTCTACTCTGTAAAGTATATTTAAAGAACCTTAAACCTTTATGTTTTTTTTTTTATGTTGTGTAAACTAAAACTGGATTTTCTCTAAATTATATATGTCAAACCTAAAACTAAAATATATGTGTTTATTGACAACCTAAACTTGCCAAAGTGTAGAAATAGATTGTTTATGTTTGAAATTTAATCAAGGTAAACAGAAAACAAAATTGTGCATTTTTATAATTTGAGGAAAAAATATGAAATAAATTATTTCAGTGCAAAATTCAATATTCGGATAGAAGTGTTAAGAGAAGAAAACAACACTTTCAGTAGAACGAACAATACAATAAAATATTTTATTACGGACCAATTTTAGAAATTAAAAATAATTAGTCATTATAATGAACAATTTAAATACTAATTTATAAACTAAATATTATTGATAATTAAAATAATTTTTAAATTAATCATTAACATTAATTACAGAGATTTTAGTTACTAAAAAAATCATTTTTCAATTTGTTCCATTAGTGACCAATTTAAATACAAATTTAGAGGTCAATTGTCTTGATAGTTAAAATCTTTGTAACTACTGTTTCTAATTAATTTAGAGACTAATTCATTATAATGATCAATTTAAAAACTATTTTAGTTATCGATCATTTTTAATTTATAAATTGGTATCTAAATTAGTTACTACGGTGACCAATTATTATTTGTCACTAAAATTGATCACTAATAAAAAATATTTTTGTAGTAAGACATGTACAAAATTATATTACGTTCTAAGCATAGGCATTTTATGCATATTATTAATATTTTGTATTTTAATCAGTGAAAAAGAATAAAATAAATAAAACATGATACTTGAAATGTCTAAATCCCAATACAAAGTTGCAAAACAATATTGGATAGTGGTAAAAGGTATCCACAAACCCGAACCTCTTTTCCAACAAATTTAGGTTACATCTAACTTAACCTTGCATATAGTTTGTACAATTGTATACATCATCACCTTGTTTTAGTGTATTGACCCCTTACTTGCAAAACCAAGTAGAGTTTTTCCAAATACATACCTTTCTGACATTTCCAATTCATCTTTCCCTAGCACTATTGCCTTTATTTTCCTAATTGTACTCATGCACTCCTACCTTTTTTTTTTTTTTTTTTTTTCTTTTTTTTTACTTTTCTTCTTTTTAAATTTTTTTTTTTTTTTTTGTAAGCTTAGTATAACTCTACGCTTTGTAAAACTTGTTCTCATTCTGACTTTTGACAGAAAAGGACTTTTAAGTTATAAACATCATCTTCAATTGGCCAACTTTCTTATTACATTATTGATCTCATAAAAGGGATAAAGGAAACCTTTCAGAGTATGAAAAATATTTCTTGTTGAATTTATGTGTTACCCATACCCAAAGTTTAATCTGTGTCAAACAAAAGATTTTTTCTAATTCGTACTAGCAATATTAAAAATAATTTTATTTTTCATATTCTAAATAACCCAAATGATTGCTATCCACATATTCTTCAAATGAAATTACTTCTAGAACTAATCTCTAAACTACTAAATAATTTGAAGTGATTCATCGCTCAGCTATGTTGTACTGACCTTGTCCCAATCCATCCATATACACATGTTTCACATTGCGGTTGCAACCTTACAAGTAAAAAAAAAAAAAGACAATACATTGTTTCATCTACCTCACCACACATCACTTGTTCCTAATTCTTACAACAAGTTGTCATCAAGACATTTCCATCAACCCCATTTCCACACAGGCCTCAAATCACTCAACCACCTTGACTCATGTGTAGGGTTACCGTTATCATTCAAGTTTCTCCAAGATTTACATTTGGATTCTAAAAATTCATTTCAGAGTCCATCATCTTCCATAACCAACCTCTATTCCCTTTTAGCCAGTAAAACAATGTTAAATAATCAATGTCCTTGGCAGCACCCGAAGAAAAACCATACGAAAAATTATTTAAATGTGATGTAAGATTAAAATCATGATTGTGAATTGATTAATATTTTACAGTTCTGAAATTTAGGAACTAATATTAAAGAAGTAATCATTTATATATATTTCTTAAAGAAATCTATCTCACAGCCGAGTTGGTCTTTGTTATGCAGAGAGAATCTAGAGCTATACTCACAAAAAATGAAAGATCTGGCGATGATCATAATTGGGCAAATGGGAAAAGCTTTGGAGATTGAAGAAAGGGAAATGAGAGAATTATTTGAAGATGGGATACAAATGATGAGGATCAACTATTATCCGCCTTTTCCTCAACCAGAAAAGGTCATTGGTTTAACAAATCATTCAGATGGAGTAGCTCTAACCATCCTCTTACATGTCAATCAAGTAGAAGGATTGCAGATAAGAAAAGATGGCACGTGGATTCCTGTTAAACCCTTACCTAATGCCTTTGTTGTCAATGTTGGTGACACAATGGAGGTAAACTTTGGCTGGGGTTTAGTTTGATTTTTTTTTTTCAGTTTTAAATTTGTAAATTATTGCAAATACATTTTTTATAAGGCTTTAATATTTTAGATTTTTATTTACTATAAGAAAATTATCTTTTAAAAGGTTAAGAGTCTTATTCACCCTATAAAACTCAAATTCAATTCGTTAACAAATGTTTTGGGTGATGTATTAAGGGTATTTTTTTTTTTGAATAAATTATATTTTATTTTATTTCTGACTAGTTTTTTATCTTTTCAATTTTTTTTTATTCTAAAATTTTTGGTCATCTTAGTTTTTAAAAGTAATGATTGTTTTCAATTTTGAACCATTTTTTACTGATTCCGGATGTGAAAACCATTGCATTCATCATATACATGAAAATTACAAAATTCAACTATTCTTTGAACAAGAAAGTCAGAAACATGGTAAAAAAGATTCTTAAAAATAAATATAAATTATTTCATAATTATAGAGAAGGTATTTTTTTTATGTGGTTTATATATCCTAATGAGGTTTACTTTCATATTTTCAATTTTGTATATTTTATATGGCATAGATTATTACCAATGGAACCTATAGAAGTGTTGAGCATCGAGTAACAGTGAATTCTGAGATGGAAAGAATTTCATTTGCAACATTCTATAGCCCTAGAGAAGATGCTGTCATAGGTCCTTCGCCATGTTTGATCACTGATCAAACACCACCACAGTTCAAGAGCATCAGAGTGAATCAGTATTTTAAAGAGTATTTTGCTCGGAAACTTGAAGGAAAGTCTAACAGAGACAACATGAGAATAGAGCATCCTAATTGAAGTTATTAAAATTAGGAAAGCAAATATATTTGCGCCAGTTATAAGGATTGTATGAACAATATACAAGTAAAAATAACATCAGAGTTTTATCTAATGATAATCCAAATAAGTTTGTAAGGAATGTTTGTATATGAATACCATTGAATCTTTATTATTTTCTGTCGCATTTCTTGTTGCTTTAAACATTTCTTGTCATGTCATATATGATAACATTAACACTCTAAATTTATTGTTATATTTTTTTATTAGCAAAAGAATATGTTTATATATCCATAAGGGACACTTCATGTGTCAACGATTAATGGACGGTCAGCTCCATGAAATCGACGTGAAAGAATCGAAGAAACACATTGAAATATGTGAAGAAACACTCTTGGTGAAATCGTGAGTTTCTCTCGAACGAGTTTTGGTGGGGAACCTCTCGGAATCTCACTGATTCGTAAATCATAAGAGGTGAAAACCTCAACTAGGGGGTGAGCTCTGAAGAAACAGGGAAAAACCACTCTACTCATCAAAGCTCTCGTTTACAATAGATTGGTCTGCCTTTCATAGAGTAAAAAGGGGGCCGTGAAATTAAACCCAAACGTAAGAGAAGAAATTGTCTAACATAAACCTAATGGCAAGAAGTAAGGTTGGGTAACAGCAAGGACGACCAAAAGGTTGTCTAAGGGTTGAGATCGAAAGGGAATGATGGAACCCTAACTGTCGTGTCTATAAGAAGAAGAATACTTTGTGCCTTTTGAAGTGGTTGACTTTTTGGATGTGTAAATGATGCTAAGCAGAAGAACCTCCATGCTGAAATATGAGTTGAGCTGCTGGCTGGTCTTGGCCCAAACACGTTAATTAACTTGAGGTTGGATGGGCTGCATGCTTGGACGTTGAAGACTGCGGAAAGAAAGAGATATTGGGCTGCTAGAAACATGTCTTTGTGGCCCAAAATAAATACAATGAAAATATGTAAAAGGCAATTAAAAACGTGGGCCAGAATACAAGCCCAATGATCTAATTACACCATACAATATAAAACCTTTACATTGATATAAATATTTGAAGACATGTAAAGAAAAATGGGCCTAGCGATTGACTCATGCTGAAACACTTCTTAAGGTGATTTGCATCAATGATCTAAACTCAATTTTCATGACTCATATGACTCATAGCACCAACACTATGCATTCCGTGAATTACTACCTCTATAGTTCCATTTGATGAAAATAAAAAACCTCATCTTCATAAACATATCACATCTATGTTGAGTCTTTATCCATTCCATATATAATTCTTGCTCAAGTGATTTTGTTACTTTGGATCGATGTGCATTCATCATAGATTTACAAATGTTGAATTCATGGTCATCTCTTGTTTTGCCAATCCCACTAGGTCATACCAATGCTTCTACTTCCTCCCACTAGTGCAGTATCTCCTTTTGGCCCCGGTTATTTTCGAGATTTTACCTCGGTTTAAGAACCGAGACATATTAAAGCGAGGCCAAAAGGCACCCCCTTTTGGCCTCGATCATTACCCGAAGCCATAGATCTCTTTTCTGCCTCGGTTGCAGAGAGGCCGAAGCCATAGATTCAATATTTTTAAAAAAATAAAATAAAATTTGCAGCCTTCGAGAAGCTTCTTCGCGCACCAACCATGCAGTTCACGTTCCACCATTGCTGGCAGCCACCGCTTCTCCATGTTCTCTGCAACGCGTAGCCACCGCAGCACCATACCCCATTGGACCACCATGAGCAAGCTGCCCGCAGTTCAAATTTACAGTAGTTGAACCATCACCACCGCGCTTTCACGCTACCATCACTGTCGAGAGTTCATCTTCACGCTCCCAAACCTCACCGTCTGCTCCTGTTTAACGGCGGCGTCTTCCTTCTCCACCAAAACGGCATCCACAATGTCGTGGTAGTCGCCGCTGCCCACGGCGACAAGAGCGGTCTGGACGGGGCCGAGGCTGGGATTAAAGGCAGCGGATTCCAAGTAAGAGCCTTTGTAAATATTGTCGTGGCGGTCGAGGAGGGCGACGCCGGAGGGGGAGGCGGTGTAGGGTGCAAGGGATTTGTTGGCGGCTTCGAGAGCCGCATTCTTGAGCTTGTGGTTGTGGAGGTGGTCGTTGCAGAGGGCGTCGTCGTCGTCGACGATGTGGTTTGGGAGAAGAGTTAAGGCGTTGTCGTGGGTTTCCAAGAGAAGGGGAGTGGAAGACGAGAGGAGGTCGTGGGGGCCGAATTGGTGAGGGAGGAAGTGAGAGAGAGGGGTGAATTGCGGCGCTAATGAAATTTATAAATTAGGGTTTCTAGGTAGGGTTATAGGCTTCAGTTCTATTTCAACCGAGGCCTAAAACTGCCCAATATTGCCTTGGTCCAAAAGCAACCGAGGCCAAATGTGTTGTCGTTGGCGCCAATTTTAAAATTTTCATTTTTGAGCTGCCTAATAGGCTTCAGTTCTTAAGGAACCGAGGCCTAAAGCTGCTTACGGCACCGGTTGATTGTAGAACTGAAGCAATATAGGTTGCTGAAATTGCAAAATTGCCACCACCTCCTTATAGGCTTCGGTTCCGCCATAACCGAGGCCTATAAGGTGAGGTAAATTATCAAATATGCACTAGTGTCCTTTTGTAGAGTTAACTCTGTTATAAAAACAAAGTTTTATATTGCAACAGAGAAATCGAGTACCACACTTGCAAACTCTCTTCCCTATATATGTAGTTTGTTCCATCATTATTAGTGAAGATATTTGTAAGCAAAGCTTCACTCTTGAGCATTTGTCACTAGTAACGATTTTCTTCTCGCGCTATGACGATTTGTTGCACAGGTCTCGGAGGCTTTAGCGGTAAGATCCATTTTTGGTTTTTCCTAGTTCATAGGTTATTGCGGATATTTCTTTTGAATCAAGGTGTTACATCGATCGAGGGAAAATGTTCACTAGGAAATACAACACCAATGAGATCTGAGCCTAACTACATAAGGCATTGACAACAGTCTCAATCAAAAACCATCTGGAAAGGTTTATGGGTTTTCATCCTTATATATTGTTCTACTTTCTCATTTCTACCCAATATGAGACTTAGACTCACATTTGGATTCCTAACACAAGGGGGACATTGTAACCCTCCAACTTATGACCTTGTAGAACAAACTTTCCCTTCCCTATACATAGATCATGTTTTGCTCTTTTGAAAAAACAACTTTGCACTTTCAATCTCTGTCTCATATTTTCTATCATTCTTTTTTTCTCTCCTTTCTTTCTTTTATATCATGGGTTTTGTCTTTTAAGAGTTCCTTGCTAGTTTCTAGGTTCCTTAGAAAATTCGAAAAAAATTTGTTGTATCTTAAGGGACTTGAGAAATATATTGTGGATAAGTCCTTAAGGGTAGTGAGTATACACATCTTAGGAAGTCTACTTTGACTGTGCTTTTAGTAAGTTTACAACAGTCTTAAGGACTTAACATTTTTTTTCTCCACTATAGTATTGGTAAATTACATGACTGTTAAGAACAAGAAACATATAGGTAGCACTACATTCTGAGTTGCAATAGGAGTGGAAGTGTCTTATGGAATACTTAATCCTTCTTCTTTAATGTCCAATAAATCTTGGGAGCGAAATAATGTGTTCATTTTGACACTTTAAAAACTATAAATTTCTCTTATGAAAATAGGTACTAGAATTGATGATGTTGGATTGGTAATGGCCATGGGTTGAGAAAATATTTTGGAAGTAGTGTAGCATGGAGTTATAGTTTCTTTGAAGTAGTTGAAAAATTTATCTAAGCCTAGTAGATGACTGAATGTAGCTTTGGTACCATTGATAGTACTTTGAAGTTGTGAACAAAATAGTTGATGTGATACAGAAAATTGTGGATATAGTAGAATGTGGTAGTAGTTAGAAGTAGTATGTTATCTAGTTGTGAGTGGTGTGTTAGATATTGTTTTACTTGTCATACATAAAATGGTAGAGTACATGGGTATTTATAAACCCATCTCACTTATATGATTATTCTAGAACATTATAACTGGAACTTATGTAGAATGTTCTAGATTTTTACCTATGTAGAATGTTATTGATTTTTTTCTCCTATCTTAGGCTTTTTTACATTGTTCTAGAATTTTCATTTACATTTCAATATTTTTATCCTTGGATTTTTTAGATTCTACTAGAATTTGCATTACACTTTAATACTTCTCCTTCATGCAAATTCGGTAACTCCAAGCATAGCGCGTAATAGTTTAAACCTTGGTCTTGGTAACACCTTTGTAAAGTATCTACAATTTTGTCTTTTGTTGTGCAGTACTTGAGTTAGGTCTTCATATTTGTCTCTGCTTCTATGATGAAATGATATTTAATTGTTATCACTAGTGCAAAATTGCATTTTTACCTCGCCTTATAGGCCTCGGTTGGCAAGGAACCGAAGCATATAATGGCGCGGTGGCATTTTTGCAATTCCAGGCAACATTTATGCCTCAGTTCAAGTAAAACCCGAAGCCAAAAGGTGTTATAGGCTTCAGTTCAAATAAAACCGGTGCCAAGAGGTGCTTATATGCTTCGGTTGAAAAAACCCAAAGCCAAAAGCGTGGCCAGAAATTTCAAAAATGCCATTACCCGTTACGTCTTTGGCCTCGGGTGGCAGTGAACCGGGTCCAAATAGCACTATATGCCTCAGTTATCAATTGAATTGATGCCATATAGTTTAATTAAGGCAAAAAAATGTGAACCCCTCTTCTTCTTCCTCGCTCGCGCTGCATCTCTTCCATCTCTCTCTACAACTATTCCGGTGACACCACCATGCGAACCCCCCTTGTTCTTCCACCATCGTTGTGCTGCCACCGTCGCGTCTCGCCTCCGGTCACATTACTCCAGCCAATCGTCGCTTTGATTGGACAATGTCTCTCTCTTTGCAACTGTTCCGGCGACCCTCCACCACCACACGAGCCCCTCTTCTTCTTCCACCAACGTTGTGCTGCCACCGAACTGTCTCGCCTCCAGCCACGCTGCTCTGGCCACCATCGTTGCACCTCTTTTTCCCGCATCTCCATTTCGTGCACGAACATTTTTCTTTTTTCTCGCAACTATCGCGCCGCGGTTCCTGCAAGGTGAATTTCCAACGCGTTTTTGTTTGGTTTTCCGTTTTGTAAATGTTAATTTTCAATTTTAGTTATTATGAGTGTTAATTTGCATTGAGATTAAAATTGTTTGGAGTGTTGTGTCTTCAAATGTAAAGCATTAAGTCTGAATTTAAGAGAATTGTAAGAAAACTATAATTAAATAGGTAATATATGATGTTAAGAAAATTGTTGTTTTTGCTTTTATTTGTTACTTATGACTTTCCCTTGTGTTTTTTGTTATCTCTTGTAGCTCTCGAACGTGTTGAATTGCATCATCTTCCATTGTCATCTGCTTTTTACGCGCTCCCAGGTTCCTAACTCTAATATTTTCCTATGATGCCAATATGTTGTTTGCTTTATATATGTGATTAATTATTTGTTAAAATATGTTGTTTGCTTTTCTTATATGTGAATTAGCCTTAGTTTTCTGTTTGAGATTCAATACGAAAATTATGTATTGTTCCCGAGTTTTCATTTTGAAAAAACTACATTTTTTTAAATTAGATATAAGGGGATACAATACTAATAATTTAAATGTATTGAATCTTGAATTGCCCAATTGGACAGTTTAAGAAGATTAATCACTTTCTAGTAATTTATTAGTGCATATATATTTTAAAATACATATCTTAAAATTCATGAATATTTGTCAATTGTGTTTTATATTGATCTTCGGGTGCATATTTGATTGTGGTTTATAATCACTTTAATTTCGTGTATCCTGAAGGCCAATGCGAAATGCTGACAAAATTTCGTGAAATTTAAGATATGTATTTTAAAAGTAATATGTACCAATAAAATAAAGAAAGTGAATCTTCTTAAATGAGATAGGGTCACACCTTGATTACGACGTGAGGATTGATTCAAAGATTACTGAAATTGTTCACGCAATTTCAGTATAGATCGAGATTGGATTAATTTACCACGTATCAGCGCTGAGTATAAGAATGGAGTAGAAGAATTTATAAAGTTTGTGCAACGTTATGAGGGGAGAAGTGATGATGAGGTGAAATTCAGATGTCCTTGTGTCAACTGTTTGAATGGAAGAAAATTGAATGCAGCTCAAGTTAGGGAACATCTTATTTGTGATGGTTTCCTTAGAAGTTATACAATATGGACATGGCACGACGAATTAATACACATTCCAACTATTTCTCGAACTGAATATCTTGCCGATTCCTCCATGAAAGAGCGACGGGAAGAGCGATGTGAATAGCGAGTAGAAGAAGACAATGTGGAGGACATCATACAGGATGTTGGCGCATAAGCTTTTACACAAGCACATGTGTATGAGACGATGTCTGCTGATGCAGAAACTCCATTGTATGTTAGTTCAACTAAGTTCACGCGATTATCAGCGATTTTAAGACTTATGAATTTGAAAGCGACCAATGGTTGGACAGATAAAAGCTTCACAGAATTGCTCGTGCTCTTGAAGGAAATGTTGGCCCGAAGGAAATACTCTACCCACTCGAAACTATGATGCCAAGAAAATTCTTTGTCCAATGGGTATGTAGTATAAAAGGATACACGCATGTCCTAATGATTGCATATTATACAAAAAAGAATTTGAAGATTTGAAAAAATGTCCAAAGTGTGGGTCATCACAGTACAAGCAAAAAAGAAATAGTGAAGATAATGGTCAAATAGAGAAGGAAGGATCTACTTTGAAAGTAGTCTGGTACCTTCCAATCGTGCCCAGACTTAAGCGTTTATTTGCAAATCCTAAAGACGCTAAAAACCTTAGATGGCATGCAACTGAGAGAAGATGTGATAGACTCCTTGGTCATCCAGCTGATTCAATGCAATGGAAAAATATTGTTTAGGAATTTCCCAAGTTCGGTGAAGAATGTAGAAATATTCGTTTTGGCTTAGCTACAGATGGAATGAATCCATTTGGTAATTTAAGTACAAACCACAGTTGTTGGCCCGTTATATTATTCATTTACAACTTATCTCATGGACTCCTGGACCCAAGGCAGAAAAGGAACCCTATGGCTCTGGTTCATTTAGAACCGAGGCATAAAAAGAACTCTATGGCCTCGGGTAACAACTGAGGCCAAAAGAGGGTACCTTTTGGCCTCACCCAAATATGCCTCGGTTCCAGACCCAAGGCAAAATGAGGAAAATAACCGGGGCAAAAAGCCTTTACTGCAACTGGTGTATGTGTTTTGTTCTGCTATGATGCACTGGATTTTTAATCATTGCAATAATTTATTTATTGTGGTAAACAATTGTAGTAGGTCCACTTTGCTTTTCTCCCGTATCTTAGTAAAAATATTTACACATGCTATGTCGAAAGGGTTGTTACATTTGTGGTACCAGAGAATGATTTTACATTTTAAAGGTCTTTTGGTTTTCAAAAATCTATGGGTTAAGGGAAGTAAGCTTAAACCGATTATGTTGTGTTGTTTATTCATGTTTGGTTGCATGGTTTCCTTTGAAGAGTCTCTAAGTAAGTGAGATGCTTGAATATTATGATGTGATTAGCTTGTATGCATGTAATGTTTGGGTTATATATATTGTATGGATTGAAGTTATTTTAACTTAATGTATGTGGTCTGGTTGCATGGTTTCTTTTGAAGAGTCTCTAAGTAGGTGAGATGCTTGAATATTATGATGTGATTAGCTTGTATGCATGTAATGTTTGGGTTATATATATTGTATGGATTGAAGTTATTTTAACTTAATGTTTATGGTCTAGATGGCACCCCATTGACCGAGTATACTTCGAACCCAATCCAACACGGTGATGAGATCGCGCAAGTAATCCAACGAATGATAAATGCGATTCAACAACAAACTACCAACAATGGACCTAGGAATCAGATCAGCCTGAATAGCTTCATGAGGCACACTCCTCCTAAGTTCAATGGAAAGGGTACACTTGATGAAGTAGATGCTTGGATTCAGGAAAATGAGAAGATATTCTGGGTCATTGCTTGCCCTGAAGAGTAGATGTTGATTTATGTGTCATTTCTTCTAATGGGTGACACAAAGTACTGATTTTGTAGCATGTAGTAGTAGATGGAAGGCTATGGTGAGAAGGTTAATTGTGTCAATTTGAAAGACAAGTTTCTGAAGAAATTCTTCCTTGATAGTGCTAAGTTTCATAGAAAGGTAGAATTCTTAACACTACAACATGGAAAAATGACTGTGCAGGTTTATGTGAACATGTTTGAATATCTGGCCCGGTTTTACTCTTAGAACATGATTGAGGAGTGAAGGTGCCGCCAGTTTGCGAGAGGGCTGAGGCATGAGCTCGCAAAGGTTATTATGTGATTGAGGATTATGGATTTTCTAGTTCTAGTGGAGGAGGCTAGGATAGTAGAACAATTTGAGGTGGATCCTAGCCGTGTTATCAAGACTCAAAAGCATAACTTTTCTAATGGTAAGTTGCATAAGAGATCGTATGATAAGCTTCAACAATCTACTCCGGGACATGTGAAGTGTTTTGAGTGTAGCGGTGTTGATTACAAATGTGATTTCCCTAAATTGGTTTATGTGAAGATAGAGGAAGGAAGATGCCGCATTTGTAATAACCCAAGACACTTCGCCAATACTTGTGTTGAGAAGAAGTCATGAAATGGAACACAATAGTATAAGCTTTCTAGCGAGAAGCATAAGGCAATTGGAAGAGTGTTTGGTTTATCTGGCATGGAAGCTACTCAATCAAGTATGATACCTTATACTCTATCTAGATGTGGACTTTGCTATTGATTTGGTTCTGGGATAAGCTATAATATAAGTGGCTCCGTACAGGATGCTCTAACAAAGTTGACAAAACTGAAGAAGCGAATTGAGTATCTGTTGGAGAAGAAGTTTATTAGACCAAGTGTTTCACTATGGGGTACTCCAATTTTGTTGGTAAAGACGGAAGCTCAAGGTTGTGTATCGACTATCTATAATTGAACAAGTTGAAGATCAAGAACAAGTATCATTTGCCGAGGACTGATGATATGTTAGACCAATTAAAGGGAGCTAGGGTGTTTCAAAAGTTGATTTAAGGTTTGGATGTCATCAGATCCTAGTCAAGCTAGAGAATGTGCAAAAGACAGCTTTCAGGTCTCGTTATGGCAATTATAAACATGTGGTGATGTCATTTGATTGAACAAATGCTCCTCCAATTTTTATGGACTATATGAACGTGATTTTTTGACAATGTTTAGATAAGTTTGTTGTTGTATTTATTGATGACATCCTTATTTACTCGAAGAATTGAAAAGAACATATTGTGCATTTGAGGGTTACGTTGGATATACTTTGAGAACATCCTTGTTCACGTCGAGGTTTTGGCAGATGTTGCAGGAAGCTCTTGGTACGCAGTTAAGGATGAGTTTGACCTATCATCCCTTGATGAATTGACAATCTGAAAGAAGCATTCAATCGTTGGAGGATTTTTTGAGGGCTTATGTAACACCCCTTTCGAGATGCCACGTGTAATCTTATAATCGCAAAAATTCCAAAATATGAAACTCTGATACCATCATATCAAACGAAAACTTTTTAAAAATCCAAACTAAAAAATAGTCAACGTTTACATCTTATTTTCCAAATAAAATAAAACGTTTTCCAAAACTCCCAAAAGTTTTCCGTAATGAATCTCTTCATCACCATGCAACTCCACTAGTGTCTGCATCAACATATGCTCCTGTATAATACACACATTATACGATCACTGTACAAACATAACACACAAAACCAAATGTGAGCTAACCAAATAACCATCACAAATAATATTAATTATATCACATTCCCGCCCATGCCATCCAAGATATCAACTCATCACATTTCCAAAACCATAACATGCAATCATCATCATATTACCACAAAGTAATATAAACAGTATGACATTTACTCACAACTAAAAACTCTACCTTTTTCTTCGGGCAACAACAGCTCTTAGAAAAGGTCTTTCCCCGACTTTCCATAGACTTACAAGCAACAAGTCTACCCGCTCAACAAAGCCTTGAGTAAGAGCACTCTTGCTAAGCTCATGCAAAGCACTTATGGTTGAAAGAAAGTCTTTTACCTTGACTTAACAATGCAAACCATCCTAGCTCTATGGTTATGAGATAACTTATACTGTCCTATCACATATGTGTACACATGCATACCATAACTCATATTAGGACCAAACATACCTCAAAAACTCATTATGCAATTTCATCATATCATGTCACATTATAACTTACTACACATACATGACCATACCAAACCCTATAAATGCATTCCAAACAAGCAAAACGCACACCACAATTACAATATTTTTTTTCTTTATAAATACAAGATAACTTCCTTTACATCGAAACTTAATCCAAAATGTATCGTTTACAATCCCTCCATCGATTCACACATACAGGAACATAGATAAATACCCAAAACCATATATGCGTAAAAAAATAGTAAATAAATAAATTTAACTAAATTTAAAATTAAATAAATAAATAAATAAAATCAAAATATAATAAATACTAACCGTATTCCCCAACAATGGCGCCAAATTTGATATCGTTGTATTGCAACTTCAGTATTGCCAAGTTAGTAGTGAACAAACTAGTTAGGGTTAAGATAACCCTGAGTCGTCTCTCAATAAATATCGGATTGATTTCAAATATTTGAGTTTTATAAAATCTATCCTAAATGCAGCTAAAACTAGAAACTATAAAAATATGGGGTTTTGATATGAAAGACTAAATGACACGCAAATAAGAGATTGTAAACACAATAATAGTAAATAGGTCAATTCCACTGCTTTTTCAAAATATGATTCTTCATTGGTTATCTAGAGATTACTGTTAAATTAATTATTGTTGTTGATTTACAAATTAATCAATGTAAAGTCTCAATTCATTTGTTGGCATTCTCACTTTTAATAAAAGTATAGTCTCAATTAAAAGTGAGAATTTTTAGATTATCCATAGTAAATTCAACCAAAGTACAGTCTTAATTAAATTTTACTATGCCTAATCATGTCTATTTCTTTGTTTCCTCACCAAATAGAAAACTTAATTAATCAAACTAAAGTCTTGACTAATTTTAGTTAAAGTGATTACCTTTAATCAAAGTACAAACTCAATTATTAGTAAAAACTTATTTAATCAAATGAAAGTTTCTAAATAAAATCAAAGTAAAGTTTCAATTAAATTTAAAAACCTTTTCACTCATATGATTAGCATGCGTGTAGATTTAAAATCATTATTTTCTATTCAATTAAGAAGCAAAGGATATAGATAAACAAAAACCACAACAATAATCAAAATAACAAATACATAAATTCATCTAACCTTAGAATCTAGTTAAGAAATTACAGTGGAATGAACTCTAAAAGCTTAGCCCTCCATGGCTTGGATGGAATACATGATAATAATATGATGAAGGAAGGAAAATAAAAGGAAGAATGACAGATGTGGTGGATGGCGGTATTTGCCAAAACCAGAGAGTTGCTAAGTGTCCTCTTTTGCTCCCTTAGGTCTCTTTATATAGACTTTGATTGGACTTAGACTTTATCTGTTCGGTTGCTAAAATCTTTTATCTTTATTTAATTAATTAGCAACTTAATTTTTGTCCAATTTCCAATTCTACCCCTCTTGTTTAACTATTTTTACAAAATTGACCAGAATTTGACCATAGTTGATTGCTTCATTGACCAGTTAACCAGATTTGACCAGTTTTGACAAGTTTTTACCAATTGACTGTCTTATCAGAGGCTGACACGTTCAGTGCAGACTCTCTCTCCAAAATTAGGGTTTCTACAATGGAGGAATGAGTGAGGCTGCAATGGTGTTTAAGTGACCCCTGCTATGGAACGCGACCTACTGGAAGCTTCACGTTTTCTTCTCCAGCGAGGTGAGTGAACGTTGTTGTGTTGCGGTGCATGGAGGCTCAAACAGGTGCAGGGAAGTTCATGAGTGCGTCGTAGTTGAGGGTCTGGTTTGATGGTTAAGCTGCTGTTGTTGCAGGTGCAGGTTACCCGTTTTCTGGCTCGATCCACAATGAAGGGATCGCGTTTCTAATCTGCTGTTGCGTTTGCGTGGTGGTGTTAAACTGATGCTTGAAGGTTGCGGTGGCTCTCGGTATGCGAGAAGATGGTGGTGGCTATGGTAGCGAGGAGATGATGGGGGTTCACGAATCTAATGTAGATTTGTGAAGATGAAGATTGTGGAAGTTGTGCTTCCATGGTGGTTGCGAAGATGCAGGTTGCAAGCGCTGCTACGCGGTGGTGAGAAGATGGAGAGGCGACCATGATTTGTGGTTCTGGCTCGTCGTGCAGATTCGTTCACGGTGGCGTGCTACTCTCTGCATGTGGTTGAACGTGGTGGCCACAACTCCATGGATGTGTAAAGGTGGAGCGAGCTTCTATGGTGGCTACAAGTGTTGCTTCTCTTCTCCTCTGGTTCATGGTGATGATGGAAGAGGAGAAAAATTAGGCTTAAGGTTTCATTTGTGAGATGGAGGAAGATGATGATGTGGTAGTGTTTAATTGGTGCATGTGTTTGCAAGGATAATGACACATGCCAGCATATGGTTGGCCTGATTTGAAAGGTGGGGATTGCCACATGCCATAATATGGTTGAGTGGAGTTTAAGTGGTAGGAGGGGTGGAACTTAGTAAAAACTGGGGGTGCATAATAGGTTTTTGTGGTCCACTTGCATGAGGAGTGTGTAAAATAAAACTGGTGGTGGATTTAGCTCCTGAATTATTCTTTTCCAAAATTTTCTGATTTTGGACTTATTTTGTAACTATAAATATTTTAAATTCACACTTTTAATGAGTCAAATTAAATACCAGCTGCATTAACAAACGTTAGAACATCCAATAATATTTTGTGCAACTAAAATCAATTTTTACGCCATTTTTACCTTACGTACTCAATAAATCCAATAATCACAAATCCTAATTAAATCAATCATTAAGCACAAAAATTCTATTAAATCCCCAAATTTAAATATTAAATGAGGACAACAATTTGAACTCATGACTATTTTTTTTTCAAAAATGCAAAGAGAAGTAATGGTACTCATTTCTACTATAGTGTTTAATTAAGTAATATTGATGTCCCAACAATGATTCATCTTTCCCCCCTTCCTGCTATAATCATAAATGATCATAAATCACAAGAAAATAAAATTGATTTGGGAATGGAGGATTGAATAGATAGAAAGGGGGTCGTAGTGATTTTTTGTGTTGCGGTGGCTTTGACAATCAATGACGGCAGTTCTTGAAGTGGTGACGCCGGCGTGGTGGCTTATGTGGTGGTCGTAGTTGTTGGAAAAAGTAGAAGACAACCTAATGTTGAAGCAAGATTTTGATGATGATAAAGAAACTTAAAAGCCATCGGGAATAGTTTTGATGAAGATAAGTGTTTATGTTTAAAGTTATCTTGAAAACTATTTTGAAAGTACTTAGAATAATTTAGAATCAACAGCCAGATTGTAATTCTTATACTTTTGTAAAAACTAATGTGATAATTGATTATCACTTAGGATAATTGATCATCCTAAGCCGAGTTCAATTTTCCAGAAACACACTAGAATAATCGATTATCATCCCAGATAATCAATTATTTGCTCAAAATTTTGTTTTTAGAAAACGCATTGGAATAATCGATTATCCTTGACAGTTTGAACATGACTATTCAGTTTTTGACCTAATTTTTGAAACCCATATTTAAGGAAACTGTAGTGCTACTTCGAAGTTACCTTTTTGAGAAGCTAGAGTGCTAGTGTTGTGATTGCAAAGAAAGTTCTCTGAGTGTTCTTAAAAGAGCTTTGAAAAACCTAGTGTGGGTAGAGCGATAACTTTTCCTAAGAGGGTTTCTAGGAGATTGAGTGTTGCTGCTATTGCTAGGAAAGCTAGGTCAAGTTCTCTGTGTGATTCAGAGAAAGGTTGTTCATCTCTTATGTCTTCAAGTGAGGTGTTTTCTTTTCCCTATTCTTTTGTTATCTTATTGTAATCTGATATTGTTAGTGATTGAGTTAATCTCTTTGTTTAAGAGATTAACAACTCGACGTAGGATCTTTTGATCTGAACTAATATAAATACTTGTGTTAAATCTTTTTCCCAATCTCTTTATTGTATCTACTGTTGTATTTAAAGGAACTAATATTAAATTAATCGGTAAATTTTCAAAAAAGATTTAAAGTATTAATTTTAATATTAAAAACTAATTTACCCCCTCTTGGTTTTTATCCAAACGCTAAACATTCCGCTGCGCGATACCAACAATTGGTATCAGAACTTGCTTTGATAGTTTTTCCAAATTTCTGAAAATGGTTGGAGAAAATTAAACTTTTGCTGAGGGTGCGTCTATCAACAAACCTCCTCTTTTTACTGGTGAAAATTATCCTTTCTGGAAAGTTAGGATGCAAATTTTTCTGGAGTTAGTTAATACAGGTATTTGGATGCCATGTTAAATGGTCCATTTGTGCTTGTTAATGTTGTTAATGAAGTGCACGAACCGAAGCCATTTTTACAATGGACTACAAATGAAAATAGACGAGCTCAGTACGATGTTAAAGCCAGAAATATTATTTCATCTACTTTGACACTTGATGAGTTTTACAGGATTTCAGTCTGCACTAGTGAACAAGAGATGTGGGAAATTTTGCGAGTAACTCATGAAGGAACAACCGATGTAAAAAGGGCATGCAAGAACTCCTTAATCCAAGAATACAAAATGTTACGTATGCAACAAGCAGAAACCATCTATGATGTGCAGAAATGATTCACACACATCGTCAATCATCTCACAGGTCTAGGTAAAACTTTTGACACTGATGAATTAAACATAAAAATTCTTATATCTTTGAACAAGACTTGGCAGCCAAAGGTGACAGCCATTACGAAGTCACAAAATCTTGCAACGATGACAATGGCGACCCTATTTGGAATGCTAAGGGAATACGAGCTTAAACTGGGTAGATTAAATGAAGAAGAAGATCTTGGAAGAAAGAAAAATATTGCCTTTAAGTTCGTAGTCATCAAAGGCAAAAGCACAAAGAAGAAGAAGATTCTAATGACGATGAGAATCTAAGTCTGATGATTAAGAAGTTTACAAAATTCATGAAGGCCAAAGGTAAAAATCAATTTAAGAGCAATAAAAAGGAGAATCAAGGATCATCCTCAAACTTCAAGTGTTAAGGATGTGGAGAAATTGGACATGTCAAGGTTGATTGCCCAAATTCAAAGAAAAGTGAAGAAAGGAAAGGCATAAAATTTTTTAAGAAAAAGGCATACATAGCATGGGAAGATAATGCCTCAAGTACATCAAGCTCCAGTGACTCTGATGAGGAAGAAGCAAAGTTCTATTTGATGGCTGATCATGATGTCTCTGATAGTGAGGTAAGTTCTACTTGCAATGAAAATGATTATGATGATCTTTATGATGCATTTCACCAATTTCTTGTTAAATCTAGTAAATTACAAAATAAATTTGAAAAATCTCTCAAGGAAGAAGAAATTTTAAAGAATAAAATTTCAACTTTAGAAAATAAAGAAAAAGAAATTGTTGAATGTGCTTTTTGTAAAAGTTACATGTTTGATATATGTATTTTGGAAAAACATCTTGAAGATGCATTAGAAAATAAAATTTTTGAAAAGCTTGCTCTTAAGAAAAATTCAAATAAGAACAAGCATGCTCATAATTGTAATAAGAAAAATAAAACTAAAAGAACTCGTAGAGTCTGGGTAGAAAAAGGAACATCTTACTCTATGAATGCATGTGTTGTTACTTGTTTTTATTGCATGAAAAAGGGTCATACTTCAAATAAGTGCAAACTTAAACATTTTGGTGTTCCAAGTGGGAAGTATTATTAGGTGCCTGTTGTTAGGTAAATATTTTTCTCTAACTCCAAGTACCCAAACAAGTTGTTAGGGACCTAAAGAAATGGTTTCCTTATTTTGCAGATGACTTCTAAATCCAGGAAATCAATGTGGTATCTTGACAGTTATTGTTCAAGGCACATAACTGAAGATAAAAGGAAGTTTAAGAACTTTAAAAGAAAGGAACAAGGATTTGTTACATATGCGGATAACAACAAGGGAAAAATACTTGGAACGAGTAATGTTGTTGGAGGAAATACTTTGGAGATCAAGGATGTGCTATTTGTGGAAGGATTAAAGCACAATCTTTTTTAGTATAAGTCAATTATGTGATAAAGGACTCAAAGTTGTCTTTGAGAGTGACTACTACACCATTCATCAATAGGACTCTAAGGAAGTAGCCTTGAAAGGTATGAGACAAAATAATATCTACTTGATTGATCTTAGTCGCAACCGAAATCGCGACACGACGGCGAACCAAAAATAAAAATTTGAAAAAAAACAGAGTTTGGAGTTGCCACCATAATTTATTATGGAAACCTATGGAAAAGCAAAAAAGAAAAGATAAAACAAGGTCTCCGAAAAACCAAATTTTGGGTTCGGGAGTCGGTTACGTGGGGAAGGTATTAGCACCCCACAACGCTCGTCCTAAGACAATACCTTTAATTAAATGTGTAAAAGTGATGTGGTTTTTCCAAATATTTATTTTCCCCAATAATAATAATAAATGAATTTACAAAAGAAACAAAAATATTTTTTTTTGGTTTTTTGTGCCCGACAAGGATTAATCCTTGCTCCTACATGTCTCCATCCACAATGGAGAATCAAGGTTACGTAGTTCTTTTACAATTGGAAAATGATTTGAATTTTTTGATATTTTTGAAAACCTTTTTTTTTTTTTTTTTTTTTTTTTTTTTTTGAATTTTTTTAAATTTGTTTTTTTTTTTAAATCCTTTTTTTTTTTTTTTTGTTTTTTCATATGTTGAATTATTTTAAAATTGGTTCCACGCGATGCGAGCGGTCGGGCAGGCACATGGAATAAATTCTCTTTTCTTTAATCTTTTATTTTTTTCAATTTTTAATCATTTATAAATTTTTTATTTTTTTTAAAGTTTATTAAAAATGGAAGTGGATGTCCTTGCGATGCGAGCAACAAGATAGATATCAAAAAGTAAACAAAGAAAGTTATTTTTTAGATAATATATATATTTTTTAGAAAAAAACACAAAAGTCTAAATTGGATGTCATGCGATGCGAGCGGCCGGGCATACACTAAAGAAAGGGAAAAAATATTTTTTATGATTAAAAAAATTAAAATTGAAAAACATAAATCAAAAGATCAAAGAACTAAGAGTGACGTACATTCAAAAAATTTTCAAAATCTCCTTTCTTTCTTTTTTGGCTTCCTTTTCTAATATTTTTGTGTTTGTTTTTCCAATAGAGATAAAAATTAGAGATGTTTATGTGGGTGGTAATGAGAGAAAGAGAGAATATATAGAATTGTTTTCTTCTCTCTTTTTTTTCTACCTCCTTTAATATGTTTTTTCTTGAAAGAGAAATAAAAAAGGAGGTGTGTATGTGGAAGTGGTGATGAGAAAGAATTAGAGAAGTGTAGAGATTTTTTTTTTTCATATGACAAACAAAGTATTTATATACACATTGCAATATTAATGCAATCATAGCCTTAATTTTAATGAACAATATAAGGAAGGAATTGGTCATGATTGCAACATAATATGGGATCAAATCGCAACAAATAAGAGCATAAAATCCTTCAAGATTAGTAATATTGATTCTAACCATTAACAAATCATAGCACAAAATCAATCACAATTAGTAATATTGATTCTAATTATATGAAGAGATATTGATTTTAATTATTAGAATCATATCACTAATTTCTCTATTAGAACAAAGGTAGAAGATATGTTTAGTTGTTGGGCTCATGAAGAGGAGCGTGATAACAAAATAGGCTCTTCTTTTTTTTTCTTTCTTTTTTTTTCATCTCTCTTTTTTTTTTTTTTTTTTTTATTAATGTTTTAAAATCTTTGAAGAAAATTTTGTTTCACATTTTTTTATTTTCCATTAACTAAAAAAGTTTTTTTTTCTTTTTGAAAAAAAAATAATTCACCCGGATGAAATTGGGTGTTGACAGTCGCCTCTCTTTACTTAGATTTTACTAAATAATATGAAAATGTGACTTTTTCATATTATCGTAGTAAATGATAAGTAAAGATAGAGACACTAATTTCGTTTAGGTTTCAAAAGAAGACAATTTTGAAGAGAAACTTGACCATTCTAGAGGAGATGGTCTGTATCTGAAAAAAAAAACTAGGTGACCATTACCAAGTAGAGGGTCTCCATCCGACACACCATTTTATTTTTGTTTTTTTTTACTTTTTGAAAAAACCAAATTAGACCAATCCCGTGGAAAGGTTCTATTCAAAAGATTCGGTGACCATTACCATGTAAAAAGTTCTGATCTGAAATTTTTCTTTTTTTTACTTTTTGAAAAAAGATAGACTAATCCCGAGGAGAGGGTCTATATCCAAAAGATTCAGTGACCATTACCATGTAGAGGGTCACGATCTGATAAATAACTTTGTTTTATTATTTTCTTTTCTGACTTTTTGAAAAAATAGATTAGACCAATCCCGAGGAGAGGGTCTATATCGAAAGAAAGAGATAGCAAAGGGCCTTGATGTAAATAAATCAATGACAATTACATCGCAGAGGGCCTCGATGTGAAGAAATCAATGACTAGTGCCTCGTAGAGGGTCTTGATGTAAAGAGATCAATGACCATTGCCTCGTAGAGGGTCTTGATATAAAGAGATTGATGACCATTGCCTCGCAGAGGGCCTTGATGTAAACAAAGAAATCAATGACCATTGCCTTGTAGAGGGCCTTGATGTAAAGGAATCGATGACCATTACTTCATAGAGGGCCTTAATGTGACAAAGAAATCAATGACCATTGCCTCGTAGAGGGTTTTGATGTATAAAAATCAATGACCAGTGTCTCGCAGATGGTCTTGATGTAAAGAAATCAATGACCATTTTCTCGTAGAGGGCCTCGATGATGAGAAAATCCATGAGCATTGCCTCGCAGAGGGTCTTGATATAAAGAAATTGATGACCATTGCCTCGTAAAGGGCCTCGATGTAAAGAAAAACCATGACCATTGCCTCGCAAAGGGTCTTTATATAAACATAAGGAAATCAATGACCATTGCCTCACAGAGGGTCTTGATGTAAAAAAAGAGAACCTGAATTTTTCTCTTGAAATATGAACAAACACCGCATGAATGTCTAACATTTATGAGACTTACACAGAAAAAAAAATGTCATTGCTGACTTTTTTTTCAAATTTCTTTAGTTTTTTTTTTGGAAATGATTTTCAATGATTTTTTTTAGTATGATGGATGACATGATGTGATGATGCATGAGTGAAATTTACTTTTTTTTCATTTTTCATTTTTCCTTTATTTTAATTTGGGAGCAAGGAAAACTAGGCTCAGAGGCTAGAAAAAAAAAAACTTAAAGACAAAACTAGGTTTAGGGGCCAGTTTGGAAATTGGGCTTAGGGGCCAGTGTGAAAATTGGGCTTAGGGGATATTGGTCATTCATATGAATGAAGAGGACCATAAATTTAAGAAACATCATAGAAACAAATTGTGTATTTTATTTTAATTTTTTTTCCTTTTAAAACGGAAGGATTCACAAATTACCCCTAATGTGATCACAATTTTCAATGTAAACAAATGCCCCAATTTAGAATGAATTATGGGAATATATGAATTACTAACAAAGTGATTGCCCTAGCTTGGGTTTGGAATTGATAAAGATGGACTATTTTAAGGTTGGTCAAGGTTTAGGCTTAGAGCGGGGATATTGTAGTAGCAAAGATGGAGTTTCATGATGAATGAATTGAAAGGGGACAACCCAAATTTAACTTAATTGTCTGATTGCCCATGATAATTTTGAAGCTTTGGAAACATGTTAACCAAACATAAACTGCCCTAGTGTTTAAAATCTAAACACACTTTTTCAATATTTTTTTTTATAATTTTTTAAAACAAACATGTTAGCAAATCAAAAGTTTTCTCTAAGTTAAAACCTTCGAAACATAACAACCAATCTTTGATCTGTGCAGACTTTATTAGGCTTGTATCGTGGCCAAAGCTAGGGGTATAGATGTAAATGATATTAAAGGCCCAAAAAGTGATATGGTGGTTGTTTCAAACAAGGATCTTTGAATAATGTTTCATTCAGAATTTGTTTGACTTCTTTTTGTTCACTTTTTGCTTCTCTTTTTCTTTTCTTTTCTTGATATAACCATTTCTTCTTCTTTTTATATATTTTTGTATTGGTGAACTACCATTCAAATAAAACAAATGCAAACATTATGTCAACCCTTAGTGTGAAGGTGAACCTTATTTAGGGTAATTTGAAAGAAATTGCTTGGAAGGCTCAAATTGGGTGGCAAAGGATCATTACTTTTGTTTTTTTTTGGATAAAGAAACATGGCCACACATCATTTCAAATCATGCTTGTTTTTCTCAATAAAAACTTTAATTCAGAGGAAAAGAATTTAGTTCATGTGACAGGATGTCCCTTGTTTTGTTCTATTTTTTCACTTCTTTTTTTGTCTTATTTTTTCCTAGACTATCCGTTAGAGTTTTCAACCTATCTGATTATTTTTCATTTTTTTTTTGTGTTCAGAGAGTTTCTTGTAATCATTTTAAGGTATGTGTCCCCTTTATGATAATCCTCCATTGAAATGAAAACAAGGTTTAAAGTGGAAGAGAGATGGAAAGGGAGATGGATTTGAGCAATTTCATGTATGCAAGACTAGATGGATGTTTCAAAAGAAATTATTACAAACAAAATTTTATTTCTTTATTCAATCCACTGATTTGACCAAAGAATGTTTTATCATTTTCTCATTTTTCATAAAAAAGATTCCAAGAATTTGGTGATAAAGAAAGTAGGAAACAATTTGAACTTATTGTAGTGCATTTTTTTTGTTTATTTATTTTTTTAAATTATGCATATGCATGATGAAACTATGAACATGGTACCATGGATGACCACAGAATGGGAATGTAAATGCATTGTTGTGCCTCGCTAGACACTTATTCATATCATATGCCAATGAAATGTATGCTTATGCCTTGGGAGGCATTTTTTTCCTATTTTTTTTAATAATGGTGTGATTGTGATGAATTTATTATTATATACAAGGAAATGTGAGGGTAAATGACGCAAATAGTCTCCCTTTAGGCCTTAATTTAACATAGGTTCCACTCTTAAACTTCTAAGGCAAAGTATATGTGCTCACAAGGATAGTTCCCTAATACCTAAATATCAAGATCACTAGAGCTATAGTTCAAACTTAATACACATATAATCAATATCTCATCCAATTACTTCCAATTACCTCACGATTCGCCACTTAAGAAATATTTACAATATGAACAATTTCTAAGAACATTTTTTCCCCGATCAGAACCCCTCAAAAATCATGAAAACACAATGGTCATGCAAAAAACTGGCCCGCATTGTCTGGCAGCAGTTCATCGCCCGCCAGACGATTCATAGCAGATGCACAAAAACTGGAAAAATGCATGAGACGCGTGGCGGCAATTCGTCACCCGCTAGGCAGTTTCTGGAAAAAATTCCAGAAACACGAAATTTAAGTAAAGACAAAGAATAATCATACATAATCATGATATACAACATGCAGTTAATCTTAAACACAAAATCAACGAGGCTCAGCTCTCGGAACCTGGATTCCTTGCTTAAAATTGATGAGTTTAAAGCTCCTCTTTAACCACCAATGGCCTCATTTGCTCTTCCACTGTTTAGAGTCTTCCTTTCACTCACAAACTCAGTCTTTTACTCTAAATTTTTCCCTTCTCACAATGCCCAACAATGGTAGGTGCCTAAACTCTCTCTCTCACTCTTAATTAGACACTTTACTAAGGCTTAGTTGTGGTTTATGGCCAAAAAACAAGATTGGCATTGAAATGACTTTAATTGCCATTCATAAACCATTATGAAATTGTTTTCCAACCGTTCTATCTGCTCCTTTGCAACTAGGGTTTCTTGATCCTTCTCATTCATGCCAAAAAGGATTTTGACAAAAATAAAACTTAGTTTGTGTCTACCAAGATTCAAACTCATAACCTTGAAATTTGTAAAGTCAATGCATAACCATTCAACCAATTTATGTTTCATGATAATTCCTATAATTATAGGATTATATTATCACTCACTACGATCAAGTATATTATTAAAATAATGCACAATTAAAATAACACACAATTAACATACATAGGACTTGAACCCATGTCCTTTCACATAACCAAGTACTCTCAACCATTTGAGCTAGTACTTTTCCACATCATAAAAACTAACATTTAATGCCATAAAGGCTCTCACTACCCCCATTAATTAATTAATTAATTAATTAATTAAATTTTGCAGGTCTTACAAAGAGAGAGAGTTTTCTAGAGAAGAATGACAAAGTTTCGTGCTCAAAAACTCAGAAACATCACTTTGCTCTCGAAAACACATCATATATAGTCTGGTTTAAGTGAAATCAGTCGATTGATTTTTTCGTACGGTCAGTTAATTTCACTTGACTTAAGTGAAATCAGTCGATTTGAAAATAATTCAACTAATTGAATGCATTCATACCAGAAACTTTATACTGCAAGCCTTTTAACCTGTTAAAACTCATTTTAACAGATTAAAAGAGACACAAAAAGGCACACAAGAGATCTAACCTATGTCATATAGCCTACCAACATGATATAACACTAAAACATTACATTGAGCATGTTATTTCCATATTTAACACATTAAAAACTTAATCTTCAAGTAGATCTTCATCAATCTTCATCAAACACCTATGATCTTCATGCACATGGCTTTATCAATTCTTTGCTTCAAGCTTCCTTGTGCCAACAAGCACATCTAATGAAGAATTTCATCGCACCATAGAGGCCAACAAAATTTCAAAAAGCTCCTTCAAATAGATGAAGTTCATTCACCTTGGTGACTCATACGTTCACAAAGATAAGATGTCATAGTATGACAATGGAGAAGAAAAAAATCCTCCCACTGATCTTATTCCTCCTGTTGACACCAATATTGGTTCTTGTAGTTGGGTTGGTTGCTCATCCTCTTCTTTAGAAGAAAAGATTCTAAACATGAACAAAAGACTTAAAGAATTTTTTCTTCTTTCAACTACCCGACATGAAGAGGTTATTGGATTAATTAGAATTTACTCATGATAATGATGATGAAGATGATGACATGAGTACCGAATAATTTTGGGGGGGAGTGTACTAGTGTTATTTATTTGTTTTAAATAAATTGATGATCAATGTATTTTTTTGCTTTTAAATCAAGGATTTTATCTTTTAAGGTAATTGTTTATTTATGATTATCTAATTGAGGGGAAGTTTCTTCATGAGAAATGTTTTTTTTTTCTAATGATCAAAACAGGGGGAGAAAAGTTTAAAGAAAACATTGAATACTAGACCCGGATAATCGATTATCTACTCAAATTTTTGTTTTTAGAAAACGCACTGGAATAATCGATTATCAAAACTAATAATCAATTTTCCCTGGCAGTTTTGGATTTGCCTTTTCAAATACTAGACCCAATAACTTGAAATAGAACTCCTTTTCACTTCTAAACTTACCTTTTTTGAGAACTAGAGTTCTAGAGCTATGATTGAAAAGAGTTTCTCAGGGTGTTCTTAAAATAACTTTGAAAACCCTAGTGTGAGTGGAACGATAACTTTTCCTAAATTTTGAAGTGTTAAGCTTGTCATTTTTTTGCTTCCCTTTGGGTCTCTTTATATAGGACTTGGATTGGGCTTTTCTGTTGCTAAAATCTCTCAAATCTTTATAGTGATTATGAATATTTAAAAATATTTGGAGAGATATAGACTATTTGACAAATATAGTTGGTTGATAATATCAATATCTTATATAATTAAATAAATTAATTACTTAAAGATATATGATAAATTATCACCAACTAATATTTGCATTAAATTTCCAAATTAGCCTTTTGAAGTATTCTCAAATTATCTTCTAAATAATTCAATATCTTCAAGATATATTTGTTGTTGTGGAGATCTAAAAAGATTTAAGAAGATCTCACCATATTTAAACAGATTCGGTAGTTATTATCTTTTGATATGTTATGATATAATTAAATAAGATAATTATTTAAAAATATCAAATAAAATATCTAAAGATATACTTTCCAGAATTATCTTTTATCATAAAAATTTATGAATTATCAAAGTCCTTTTTTTCTGGAAAAAGATATAGAAAACCACAAGGTCCAATTTTTGTTGTTCGTTCCCTCTTCTGCTTGGCTTGGATTTTTGTGAATTTGATAATTCCTATTCTTGGATTTATCTTTAAGGTGTAGTGAAGCTTTAATCAATTTATTTCCACACCTCCATGAGCTCAACTTAGCTGCACCTGACTAACACACCTCAAAATATCAAAAAAACATTTATTTTAAAGAGATTAACAATTGGACATATGATCTTCTAATCTAAACCAATATAAATATATTTTTTGTGTTGACAAAAAGAAGAAGATGAACATCTTCCTCTAATAAGGAATTTTGATGATGATGATGACTATGAAGAAGTATGGAAGACTTGATGATGATGCATGGAAAATGTTGAAGACTTAAAAGAAT
>Ga0214542_1004324_pt1 | contig 28297 bp, 8 predicted proteins | sample CNSS1metaG_FD_160096 | JGI IMG/M metagenome (GOLD analysis project Ga0214542, IMG submission 160096) | Root nodule microbial communities from cowpea collected in UCLA plant growth center, Los Angeles, California, USA - CNSS1 | ecosystem: Host-associated > Plants > Roots > Nodule | place: USA...
CCTTGAATATGGAAGAATCTGTGCATGTTGTTTTTGATGAAATTGTGGACCTTGAGGAGAACCCTCTTGAGTCAAATAAAACAAATGCAGGTGATGAAGAATATTTCAAAGAAGCCCTTGATGAGATGTATCTAAATGAAAATCCACTGACTGAACCTGAAGATCTTGCCAAAAGCTGGAAATCACCTAGAGGATTGTCTCTAGAAAATGTCATTGGAGATATATCAAAGGGAATAATTACTAGAAATATGTCAAATTTCTGTATGACTGTTGCTTTTGTTTCACAGATAGAACCCAAAAATGTAGAAGAAGCTCTTCAAGATGATCAATGGTGTATAGCAATGCAAGAAGAGCTGAATCAATTTGAAAGGAATGAAGTTTGGGAACTCATTCCTAAGGATGATTCACACCAAGTCATAGGAACAAAATGGGTGTTCAGAAATAAGCTAGATGAGGATGGAAACATTACTAAAAACAAAGCCAGACTTGTAGCAAAAGGATACAGACAAGAAGAAGGTATAGAATATGATGAGACATATGTTGCAGTTGCCAGGTTAGAAGCTATACGTTTACTTCTTGCCTATGCTTCTCTCATGAAATTTAAACTATATCAGATGGATGTCAAAAGTTCTTTTTTAAATGGATTTATAAAAGAAAATGTGTATGTTGAACAACCACCTGGCTTTGAAGACTATAAGTTTCCTAATCACATTTATAAATTAAAGAAAGCATTGTATGGATTAAAACAAGCACCTAGATCTTGGTATGAAAGATTAAGTACATTTTTGTTAGAAAATGATTTTGAAAGAGGTAAAATTGATTTAACTCTGTTTATTAAAAGAGTAAATGAGCATATTTTGTTAGTTCAGATTTATGTAGATGACATAATATTTGGGTCTACTGATAATTCACTATGTAAAGGCTTTGCAAGCATAATGCAAGGAGAATTTGAAATGTCAATGATGGGAGAATTGACATTCTTTTTGGGTCTTCAAATTAAGCAAATGGAAAATGGAACTTTCATTTCTCAATCTAAGTACTGTAAAGAAGTACTTAAGAAATTTGGAATGGATACTGCTAAGGAAGCAAGTACTCCTATGGGAACCTCCTGCTACTTAGACAAAGATGAATCAGGAATAGAGGTAAATCAAACTATGTTTAGAGGCATGATAGGTTCTTTGTTGTATCTTACTGCAAGTAGGCCTGATATTATGCATTTTGTATGTGTGTGTGCTCGATTTCAAGCCAATCCAAAAGAATCACATCTTACTGCAGTAAAAAGAATTTTAAAATACTTTAAAGGAACTGCATGTTTTGGACTTTGGTATCCTTCAGGAGCATCTCCTAATTTGATAGGCTATTCAGATGCTGATTATGGTGGCGGTAAAATAGATAGAAAAAGTACCAGTGGTACCTATCACCTCCTAGGTAGTTCATTAGTCTCTTGGCACTCGAAGAAACAAGCTTGTGTGGCTTTGTCAACTACAGAGGCTGAATACATAGCAGCTGGAAACTGTTGTGCTCAAATTCTTTGGATGAAACAACAACTAGAAGATTATAATATCTTTCTAAATCACATACCTCTGAAATGTGATAATACCAGTGCTATTAATTTAACCAAAAATCCCATAATGCACTCTAGGACAAAGCACATTGAAATAAGGCATCATTTCCTAAGAGATCACATTAATAAAGGGAATTGTGAGATAGAATACGTAGATACAAAGCATCAATTAGCTGATATCTTTACCAAACCTTTAGCTAAAGATAGATTTTATGAACTAAGAAGAGACTTAGGCATATTATAGATCTCTTAAATTGCCAAAAACTCAAATTCCTTAAAAATCCGAAAAATAGCGTCAATAATTGATTATAAGTGTCAATAATCGATTATCAGACACTCTTAAAAAATCCCAAAACATTCTGGAATAATCGATTATTTGGATACATAATCGATTATCCTTAAAATTCTCAGCCTTAAAATTCAAAAATGTTTTGTAATAATCGATTATTTGGGGCAATAATCGATTATCCTTAATTCTGAGCCAAAAATCAAAAACTCACTAGAATAATCGATTATCACTTAGGATAATCAATTATCAACTCGTCAGACTTCATATTTTGCCCAGTTCATGAGCCAATAATCGATTATCACCTTATGATAATCGATTATTACACGTCGTTGGACCAAATAAATTCAAAAACTAGCCATTGCAACGGCTAGATTTGCATCAAATCGCGTGTATATGGCCGTTGGAGACTCTTCTCTATAAATATTAGCCATTTTTGTCACCAGAACACTCTTTTCTCTCCATCAATACTCAAAGACCTCTAATTTTCTCTTTTTATTGCTATTCTTTACCATTGTCTCATTGAGGGGGAGCTTCTCTATTAAACCTTTTTTCATATGATCAAAACAGGGGGAGAAAAAGTTTAAACGTTTAAACCAAACAGTGCTACTAAAAAATCTACTTGTAAGATATTTTGATTGTAGATACTTTAAACATATTGTTTTGATCATCATCAAAAAGGGGGAGATTGTTGGCAAAAGCAATACAAGTCTAAATGTTGAAGCAAGATTTTGATGATGATAAAAGAAGCCTGAAAGCCATCTGGAAGTCAATATGAAGACCATGTGTTGTTGTGTTTAAAGTTATCTTATAAAATGTAATTAGATTAGTTGGAATCAGTATTGTACAAGAAAATTCTGGCATTTCTCGAAAAATCAAAGTGATAATCGATTATCACTTAGAATAATCGATTATCCTGAGCTGAACCATTTTTTTCAAAGAAAGCACTAGAATAATCGATTATCACCTCTGAATAATCGATTATCTGCTCAAAAATTTGTTTTTCATAAACCACACTAGAATAATCGATTATCGTGATAATCGATTATCCTGGTCAGTTGGGCACGACTGTTCAGCTTTTTGACCTAATTTTATGAACCTCTATTTAAGGAACCTCAGAGTTACTTCTCAGATACCTTTTTTAGAAGCTAGAGTGCTAGTGTTGTGATTGCAAGAGAGTTCTCTGAGTGTTCTCAATAGAAGCTTTGAAAAACCTAGTGTGGGCAGAGCGATAACTTTTCCTGAGAGGTGTTCTAGGAGATTGAGTGCTGTTGTTGTTGCTAGGAAAGCTAAGGTCAAGGTTCTCTTTGTGAGTCAAAGAAAGGTGTTCATCTCTTGTGTGATTCAAGAGAGGTGTTTTCTTTCCTTACACTCTTAAATATCTGATTGTAATTCTGTTACTTGTTAGTGATTTAGTTAATCTCGTTTTTGAGAGATTAAGAACTGAACGTAGGGTCTTTTGATCCGAACCAGTATAAATACTTGTGTTCAATCTTCTTCTTTATCTCCTTATTTCATCTATTATTGTGTTTAAAGAAATTAATTATTGATTTAATTGATAAATTTTGGAAAAATTTCAAAGTATTAATTTCGTTACTTAAAATCCAATTCACCCCCCTCTTGGTTTTGTCCGCACGCTCAAACATTCCGCTGTGCGATACCAACAAAAAACAATACTTGAATTGCACAAAAACTCGGAATTAACTATGCAATCACAATAAAATCATCCCAAAAAAGTTTAGCCTTCCAAGAAAAAAGTTACAAAAATAGAAAAGTATATAATGTGTTGTGATGAGATCAAGTGGCGAGTGATGAGATGATCCTCATATAGCACTAATGAATGTATATTTATAGGTTTCTCTAATTGACCTTTTTTTCTTTTTTTTCTTTTTTTGCAAAAGCACAATCTCAAGCTTTGATTCATTTAGTCCAAAATAACTAATTTTGTTGTAGCGATTTCACGCACAATGGTAACAAACTCTACTACAAAAGGTACAGTGCATAGGCAACCTAGTGGGCCTTCAAAGCATCATACTATCCAATGATTCATATATCAGAAAATTCAAACATAAGACGATCTAGTCCTCTAGACTTTTCATGAATCAACTATTATTTTCAATCTTGAAAATATTTCATTTCTTCACTATGCTTAAAATCCCAACTTCTTTAAGTCACTAGAATAATCACCAAATCAATATGCTAGCACCGTCATTAGGTTCATCAAACCATCTATCACTATATTGGTTATAGAGGACGTATGAGCTTGGTTATACTTGAGCTTCACAAAACACAAGTTAGAACGTTTAGAGAGCACCTACACATTAAATCATATCATCAAAACCCAACTCATGGTTATCCATTAGATCGTCTAGTGAAGGTCAACAAACTAGATAATCTAATTCGACTTGTCTATCTAAACATTTTAAAAACATAGGTTAAGTTGTAAATGGTATGAAAATAATTATAAAGAGCATATTGATTCTTTCAATTCATTCATTGTTCAATTCTTACTTAATTATCATATGATTATCATTCATTAAATTTTAAGATAGATCTTAATTAAACAAAACAAGCATTAATTAATTTATTAAGTTCCTCACTCGTTCCAAGTGTATACATCAAAGGTTTCATCCTTTTACCTCTTGAATTAAGAAAACCTCTTTCTTTTAGCTTTGGAAATAAAAAAAAACACAAAAGTTGTTTGAATGAAGCAAACTAACAAGAACTTTAATTCAAGAACAAATTTGAATTATCAAAAAGCATTCCAAAACAATTATAAGAGAAGAAATCATAATTCAAAATAAATAAATAGATTAGACTCTATTTTACAAAAATATAAGAACACTTGAATTGCATAAAACCTCATAATTGAGTATGAAATCGCAAGAAAATCAAACGAAAAAAGGTTTAAACTTTCACGTGGAAGACAAAGAATTATATAAATAGAAAAGTATAGAATGTGTTGTTACGAGATCGAGTGGTTAGAGATGAGATGATCCTCATCAAGAATTGTGGCAGGGACGGGTATTATGGCGGGATATGTACATCCCCATACCCAATTGAAAAAGTCGAGAATTCCCCATACTCATACCCATACCCATACACAGTCAATGCGGGGATTGGGGACGGGTTTGGACAATAAACATGGGGTCGAGTTTATTTGTCATCTCTATAAAAGAGGCTAATTTAAAACTCTGATACTCATCTTCACGTGGATAAAATTTTAGGAGTTTTGAGTAAATTAGTGGTAACCGTGATTCCGTGTTATATATTTTCAATATACACACACATTTTAAATAATTTATATGTTACCTTATTAATTATGTTTTAATTCAAACATGAAAAATTTATTTTAAAAATAAAAGTTAAGTGTTACATTATACATATACATAGATAACAATGGTATTGCATTAGTTAAAAAAGTGAGGTTGTGATATTATTTATCACTATCATAATATTAATTTTTAAGAACAAATGTAAACAAATAATTAAAATGTAAAATAACGCTAGAAGGAGGGCTTGAACCTCCGACCTTGTGGTTAACAGCCACACGCTCTAACCAACTGAGCTATTCCAGCTATTCAAAGGATATAAATCATATTTAAAACAATCTTAACACTAATTTTCTTGAATTATAATTGATCTTAAATTAATTGTTGTGATTTGTCCATTGGGATTAATTAAGCTTTAACTAGAATCATTTATTAAAATCAATTTTTAAACTTTGGTAGATGTTTGATATGTGTATACCATTCAATTGTCTAATGTGTGGATCAATCTGCTCTTTATGATTATGTTCATCTAAATATATCTTACTTGATTAAAAACAACGCTAGAAGGAGGGCTTGAACCTCCGACCTTGTGGTTAACAGCCACACGCTCTAACCAACTGAGCTATTCCAGCTATATATGAGATTTAAATCATCTTTAAAATAATCCCAATACACGTACCTACTTATGAATGGACTTGAACTATATAATTCATGCATTTTCAATTACATTCAAAACATGTCATCTTAATTTTCTTGAATTATAATTGATTTTAAATTAATTGTTGCGATTTGTCCAATTAGGATTAATTGAGCTTTAACTAAAATCATTGATTAAAATCAATTTTTATGCTTTGGTAGAAGTTTGACCTTCTACACTAACCTTTTCCTCTAGTGTGTTAACCTCTTAACCAATTATTTTGGGGCTAGATGGTTTTCATCATGTTCTTGATAGGTGACCCTAACTAAAATGTCTAGATAGACAAGTTAAATTAGACAGTCTAGTCTATTGAACTTCACTGGATGATCTAATGGATTATCCATGAGTTGAGTCTCATACAAAAGGAAATAAAAATATGTTCAAATTAATAGGAAGATTTTAAAAATCTTTTTTTCCTAATTATTATAGTGATATTGATAGAGAAAATTCTTTTATCCTAATAATTTGTTGCTTAAAACACCTATCAAGTTGATAAATGATTATCATTCAATCCTAACTTATCTATAGTATTTAATGAAAATGTCTAGTATCTGAAATCGTGTAGGGACATGAGTTGTAACCATTAGGCCCTTGGTAAGATTATCTTTGATAAAGTGTCTGTCAATTTCAACATGTTTTGTCATATCATGTTGGACTGGATTATGGGTAATGTACTTCCCCTCCATGTGATTTGAAAATAATATTAAATAAATATAAATATTCTCATAATATCCTTGAATATGTACATATTATTCTTATAATAAATATCACACTTGTCAATTTCAACATGTTTTGTCATATCATGTTGGACTGGATTATGGGTAATGTACTTCCCCTCCATGTGATTTGAAAATAATATTAAATAAATATAAATATTCTCATAATATCCTTGAATATGTACATATTATTCTTATAATAAATATCACACTGTAATAAGTATAAATACGAGAATAATATGTCATGAATCTCATTAAACCCGATAATTGACGCACATGTGGAAATAATAAATCAATTAACAAATATTTGACCAATTAACTTTATTTGACACTCAAGTGCCACCTTTACATTTTTTGTCCACCTCTGCCAATAAATATAACTCATTCCCACAAGGAGTACTTACTAAATTTTCTCATACCATATTCATATATTTTATGCTCTTACTTACTTGAGCATTGGAGAATCTTTTGCATGTGTCTCTCCTTATTTGATCCATGATCAAGCTTTCCACATCATCTCGAAGGACCCATTTTTTTCAGTAAGAACATTTAACTCCCACCATGGGGCTCGGTGAAACACTTCCCTCGCACCTCTAAGGTATCCTATAAAAAACCAAGTATCATGGTTGAGATTATTATACTATGTCTTTTACACATTTGATAATATCTTATGTGCTTTTTTGTTACTTGTATTATGCGAAATACAACACAAGAATTAAAGTTAGGAAGATAATCGTCAAAAGGTACAAAATGAGTTATAGCCCTTATATGTAGGAAAATGAAATATTATATAATATGAGTTTTATTTTGGACTCTTTAACCCTATTAGGAGAGAAAACAAAAAATTGTACTAAAGAGTTGTTGAGTTTGAGGTATGGGCTAGATCAAATCTGTCATGTTGGTAATAATTAAATTGTTTATTATTATTTATTTGATTGAAATATTTATTAAATTCATATGATAATGCCTTTGATTAAAATTAAAGACTTGTTATTATAATAAAGATTATAATAATGAGAAATAAGTCGTATATAATTTTAATTTAAATTATTCTTGATCATAGAATTATTCAGGATAGGACATCATTAATCTGAATAAATCAATATATGTAGTGGTCTTTATAAGATAAAGTTTAAAACATCTCATTTTTAAAAATTACACATATAAATGGTACTTATAGATATATGACCATTGAACTTACTTAAAGAAGAATTTTCTAATGGTTAAGATTAGGGGTGGCAATGTGGGCTTGGCCCGACGGGCCAACCCATAGACCCACCAAAAAAGTGGGGAGGACCGAGATATTGAGCCTGTTGGTTTGCAAAATTTCGGCCTGCTAACCCGCGACCCGCGCCAATGTATTGAACATCGAAAGCTTTATCTTGAGAATTAAAAAAAAATCGGGCCAATCCACAGGCGAAAAAGAATGCAGACTGGCCCAGCCCGCATTGCCACCCCTAGTTAAGATAACCTTTGAATTGCCAATGAGAAATTTCTTTGAAGAAATATATTTTTTCCTTAGACTTGAGATTATCATTGAAATAAACAAGAAATTTATTATACTTTGATATTGAACATTTACTGCTTTGTGATGTTAGTTAAATGATTATTGAGTCACTACAACAAAAATGACTTTAGACAACACTAAACGAGATCATGGGTATAAAAATGTGGTCTAAACATATTAAAGGCAACATTTTTTTAGAAGTGGCTTAAAAATATCTTAAGCAACATTTATATAAATGTTACTTATAAAAAGTGTGGGTTAATCCATAAAAATGTGGTCTAAAATACACTAAAAATTAAAGTTTTAGATTGAATATTCCATCCCTCCTTTTTTGACTGAAAGTGCAAAACTTAGTTCAAAAAACGCAAAAAATTTGAATTTCTTCCCGTCCTTTGATTTTAGACTAAAAATACCAAGAGCTCATAATGTTGAAAATGTGAAGTTTTTGAAAAACATGTACATCAAAACCATTGCCTTTTAAGGTGATTTTAAGCAACGATTTTAAAATTGTTGTCGTACTAAAAACCATTGCATATTACCTATAGTTACGCTCACCCTAGACTACGCTTAAAAAATTGTTTTCTAAACTTTAGCCCACGGTTTTTGTGGTTTAACTCACATTTTTCTGTTGTTACCTAAAGCAATTTTTGCTGTAGTGAGTATGATTAAATTCTTATGGGATTAATGATTAATCAAGAAAGAATCCATCAACTCTCGGTAATGAGTTAGAGCTCTATATAAATAAAGACCTTGGTCAGGGTATTATGAATGAAAGAAATAAGGAGTTTCTTAAGTCATTCATCATGTGTTAACTTATTAGAATTTTACAGTTATGCCACATTCTATAGTTAACATACAACTATTAAAGATGAAAGAAAATATTATATTAATCTTCTAGTGGTTCTAAAGTAAAAGATACTTCATACTATCCTGTCGTTAAAGAGTGCTGCTAGACGCCAACCTTGATTAATAAAATAATGAGTTAAATTTATTAGTAGTTTAGTAATGAACCTACAAAGTCACACTTTAACGAGTGTTTTAAACTTTGTTGGACGAAAAAATATTATTGATTAAAGTAAAGAGTTTAATTTTAATTAATTAATTTTTTTATTCAAATTTTACTACATTCACTACAAGAAAACTTCTAAATAGTGACCAATTTTAGTGACTAATAATAATTAGTAACTATAGTAACAAATTTAGATACTAATTTACAAAACTAAAAATTATTGGCTACTAAAATAGTCACTATTATGAATAAAAAATTATAATTAGTGACTAAATTGGTCTTTAAAATTGGCTACCGTGGTTTTGGTTACCAAAGAAAATTTGTCCGTAAAAATTAGCTACCTAGGTTTTGGCTACCAAAATGACTTAATTTCTAAATTAGTCTCTAATTAGTTAGTGACTCTAATTAATTAGTGACCAGTTATAATTTTTTATTTATAATAGTGACTATTGTAGTAACCAATAATTTTTATTTTATAAATTGGTATTTAAATTAGTCACTGTAGTGAGTAGCTATTTTTGGTTTCTAAAATTTGTTCCTAATTGAGGACTTTCTTATAGTGATTTTTTTCTAAGACCAAAAGTATAATTAATATAAAATCTATAAATCTATAAATTGATTGGGTAAGACTTGGTCAATTATATTAGTAAGCAAATAAATATTTTTTATTAATAATGATTAATAAAAATATTTGATTTTTCACTAAAAACAATAGAGCTAGAAAGAGGTTTTAAAATAAAAAGAAAGAAAAATTATGTGGGTGGTTTTCTATTTTCGTGAGGTGAGATGAGATTAATATATATATATATATATATATATATATATATATATATATATATATATATATAAAAGTTAGAGGTGTATCGATACAATTTTGACAATTTCTAATCAATAGACAATTTCTTGTTTTTTCTAGTAGAGTGAACTTTGTTATATGAAATATCATATTCTACAATTTTTTTAATTTTAGTTTGTCTATAAACAATGAACTATATCTAGTTATAAATCAACTCATTAAGTTTTACTAGACAAACTAATGTTATGAGAATATAAATGACTATTATTTTAACCTTAGTATTTTTTTACTAAAACTATATATTATTTGTACTAAGAAAAAGTTCAACCTCGATAATTTTGATTTAATGCTAAAAAATAAAGCATAAAACAATACTTCATTTGAATAATGGAAGCTTTGTCAAAGATAATATATCATGAAAGAAGTAAGTGTTTCATCTGTCAAATGATAACATTGTGCAATATTAATTGTTTCTATGTTTGATAAACAATTATGTTCTCAGACGATTGCACATAGTCATAAGTCGATATCATACTTCACGAATATCTATACATTTATTGTATGATGCAGGAAATGTTTATTCCTTACTTCCCAAGAGGATATGCTTTGAAGCTTCCATCAAATCAATGACCTCTTTGGAAATCATGCTAAAGTCATTAACATAGAAAAGACATTTTATGTTCGACACTTTTGGCTTTTTACATCAGGTCTAAGTCAAGTGTAGATTCGAGAGATGTAAATTTATGTCTGTTCAAAAAACATATGTAAATTTATGTTTGGTGCCAATGAGTTAGATGTAAATTAACGAAATAATGTTCTAATAATGTTCATGCTTTTTAGATTTCTTTTTCTGATGTTCTTTAGATTAACCTAAGTAACACGTTAGAGGCATAAGTGCAAGAGAATGAATGTATCATAACAAAAGGGCTTACCAACTACGAATCGAAAACATAATGAAAGAAACCAAAATTTATGTCTGATGGGAAAGGGTCAAACACAAATTTTGACTGATTAATTATAAAAATGCCACCGCATATTTTTCATGTATGATGTCCTTTGATCAGAAGTAAATCATCGACGTGATAATCCAATTTTATGTTAGTGAGTTTTTTTGTTTCACCAAATTGCTTTGTCAACTCTATGGGGATGTTGTGTGACTAGGAGAAGTACATTTAATGCATGCATGAAGTGCACTTAATGTATTTATGTGTTAAAGAAAACAAGGATAGTGTTTCGATCAAAGAGGGTATAAAATGACCTTAGACCGAAGACAATAAGAAGGAAATATTTTAATCATAGCTAATGACTCACTTAGGTTAAAATAATTCCCTCCCTTGACCGTGGGAGTAACACTCTTATTTATAAGCAAGTCGGGTACACTTTTCGTAGATATACACAATCAAATATTCTTAAATAATCTAATAAAAAGATAATATCTCCTAATTTAGTTTATATTTATCAAATGTAGATGAGATTTTCCTCCAAGATTTTCCTCCAAGATTTTCCTTTATATTCTCGAATATTCTCCTCTCAATTTCAACTTCTTATAGTGAGGTCGGTCTTAGGGTGACATCCTCACAAATCTTGAATCATCAACCAGCTACCTTCAATGGCGTCGGTCCTAGGGTGACATCCTTGCAAATCTTGAATCATCAATCAGCTACCTTCAATGGCGTCGATCTTAGGGAGACATACTTCTGGATTCTTGCAATGACCTCGTCTCTGTGGAGACATCCTTCTAGATTCTTCACAGATTCTCTTCCATGCTTCCCTCTGATATTCCCAAATTTCATGCTGCCAGCCTTATGCTTGTAACTCCGTAGATTTATTATGAGAATTTATCTAGGTGGTCGGTCTTAAAACGACCTCCCCTATAGACCCTCAAGGAATCCATCAATGATGTCGGCCCCAAAACCACACCTTTTATACCTCCCCTGTCAGTATTATACCGACGGCCTACTTCTAGGAGGGAACAAATAGGATATGAGAAAAAGAATAAAATAAAATCTCATATATTTTCTAATATACTATTTATAGGTACTTCGTCAAGTGGTTTCATGAGCAAAGAGTCACAAAGAAAAACTAACCATAAAGGATCCAAACAAACATGGGTACCTAAATAAAAAATAATTCCTTTTGCTGATATGTTCAACCTGACAAAGAAAACCCCTACCATGGTACATGAATAATGGCTACTTACAACATATGACTAAAAAAATGTTTATATTCTAAGACCTCCAAATAAAGAGAGGAGGCAAGGTCATTTATTTGGAGGAGACTAATAGGGGAGGATCATTGGAATTGGTTGAGTAAATATGAAACCTTTTATATCTATCAATAACTTTCTTTTAGTTGAAGGTTTTAAACATAACTTATTAAGCATAAGTCAATTATGTAACAATGGTAGTAGAGTTTTGTTTAACAAAGACCAATGTATAATAAATAAAAAATATGAGATCAAATTATTTTCTACCAATAGACAATGAAACCTATGTAAAATTGAATATGGTCCAATCCATTCCATGAGGAGTCATTGGTCATTATGATCTAACAATGGATTCTTTTCTTAATATAAATCCTACATTGGGAGAGGATGTTGAGACTACCATAGCATGAAGGCGTATGAAGAATGAAATGCACATGGAATACTTATCTTTCATCTTATAATGGTATGCTAAATCTCAAAGGTTAGTTGATAAGCAAAAAGAAGAGTCTTGAAGAGCTGAAGAAGAGACTTAGAAAGCTAACAATGAAGTTAAAAACAAAGAATAAGAAGATGCTCTGAGGAATGAGGATGAAACCTTAGTGTTTCAACATGTTGGGGCAATATTAGATGTAACAAAGCTTGTCCAAGCTCAAGAAGATCAACATCAACAACTAGATGCTCTTGTCAGACCATCTACCATGCTGAACATTGTTCAAAAAATGATACAAGATGCTTTACATGAAGAAAGACATGCAACTATCAAACAGCTCAGGGCTATGGAAAGTCAAGCTCAAAAGATTGAGCAAGTTGCCTCCAACTTTGTTTCCCAGATTCAAAGCTCATTTGCTTAACTTCTAAGGCAATTAACCCCTTCATTATCCTTTTTTTCCTATAATGGTTAACCACCTTAACCTTCACCTCAATCTCCACCTTACTTCCAACAATGATGACCTTTTCTAGGATCCTTCTTTGTTGTTAACAAAAATGGGAGAAAAGAAAAAGTTTTCTTTTTTTTAAGTTTTGCATTAAGTTTTATCTGTTTACTTTTATTTTGTGTTATTTATTGCTTTTTGACAATATATTTACTTGTTTTTGCTTCACAAAAACACTTGTGCATTCAATACATATTTTGTTGTGCTTAATCATATTGTTACTTTATATTCATTATTTTTTATATGTGTTACGCACTTATAATTTTTGTCATCATCAAAACTATTGGATAGTCTATTGGAGTTAGATCATCTAATGGGGTTTTAAAGATTGGACAATCTAAGGTCTCGATAAGAGTTATTGTGAGGGTGTTCCTTCTTGTAGTTTTTTACTTAATTGCAAGTATTGTTCACGTACTTGTTGGGGGTGATGTTGCAAGATTGAAACATCATTTTGTTATAACAAATGAAGATGTCATTGCATGTACCTCTGTTTTGGATGATATTAAATACCAGTTTTTTAAGTTGTCACGAGATAGAAAAAGAATCAAATTGTTGAAGAAATGGATATCCAAAATAGTAATAAAAAAGGAGCCATGAATTAATTCACCAAGAAGGGAAAATAAAACTTATAAATCAAAAAAGCATGAATATAACGTTTAAAGATAGAGAGTTGGTGATTCTAGACATTTGCAAATCACTCGCAATGTTTTACTATTTAGTTCAGTAAGAAGCTCTTTGTTTGTCCAAATGATAAAATATGTTGTTCAATATGGATAATATTTAAGGCCACCTAATTTTCATGAAGTTAGAGTATTATATTTGAAAAAGACAATTGACAATATCAAAGCTAGTTTGGAGAAATATAAGGTTGAATTCAATGGGAGAAATGTGGTTGTACTTTGATGTGTGATGGTTGGACAATTGGAAAAGGGAAGTCTCTTACCAACTTTTTGGTAGATATTTCGAGTGAAACAATTTACTTAAAATATATTGATACTAGTAATGTGATCAAAGATGTTAAACAATATTTTGAACTATTAGATTCTATAGTAGAAGAAACTAGGGAGGATAATGTTGCAAATTAATATTACCTTAATCCTTAGTAACTAACTAAAATAGTGTACTTTTTGATATTACAAATTAATAATGATCTTCACTACTTATTTTTATCTTTTCTTTTGTTAGATTTTATTATAACAAAAATGCTCTTAGAGAGCCAAATGTGACCAAGCTACCTCAGACTCGGCAAGAATTGTCCTTGGTCGAATTCATGTCGGCCTACTAAGCCGACATGTATCCAGCCCCTATCTACTTGGCTAGGATGACACTACACTAATCATGGTGGCGAGGTATGTTAATTACATTTTCATTAATTATAACATTTATTGCTTGCTAAAGCACTTGGCTGACTTGGGCATCAAAGTGTGTTCTACATATACAACCCCTACCCGATTTAAGAAGGACGAGTACCCTTAGAATTGAAGGTTCATAGTGTTTGAAGTGCTTTGGAGTCTCTACAGGATATATTTGACTCTATAATAACAAAAAACTTCAATGTAGATAGTGAAGTTTTATATGATTTTATGACACCATATAAAAAACAAACCCAAATAGAAGAATGAAATTTCAACTTGATGAACAACTTCATAGAGTCAAGAAAGCCTAAGAATGTTCTTGAAGAAATACGACAGTAGAAATAGGAAATAAAAAACAACCTAGTAAAACATTTAATTATTCTTCATGATTTCATAAAAAACATGACAATCAAGATGTCATTTATCTATGTTTGCATTTTATTTGAAATTGCATCTCTTTTGTGGGAAAGTTGTGAGGGTTTTGAGTGTCACTTGTTGTACTAATGGGTGCAAAATAAATGGGTGCATATCTGATCAAGTGCATACTAAAAGAAAAAATCGCTTAAGGAAAAATAAATTTAATGCTTTTGTGTTTGTTAGGAATAATCTTCAATTTGGCATGAGACAAAAGGTTAGAGAAGAGAAAAAGGATACTTGTGATCCTATATGTTTATCTAACATTGAATCGAATAATGAGTGGATTACCAAAAAATTGGATCCTTTCCTACAAAATGACGTTTCATGGATGGATATACATGAATCTTTACTCTTTAAAAGGGAGCTCCAAGCAAGAAAAGGAAGAGTGATATTTGGTTAAATTTTAAAAAACTTGTGAAATTAAGTTAATCATAAATTCTATAATGCTTACAAATTTTGTGTTTATGTAATAGGTTTAAGAAATTTAAATACCAGGGATGATAAAAAGGAAAAATTTACCATAACAACAAATGGTAATGATATTGAAAAGATGATTGGAGAAGTTAAGGAAGATAACTATTAGGGTAAAGTCCAACATGCTCTTATTAACTTTGATTGAGTATTTCTAAAACAAAGTATAAATCACAAAGTGCTTCGTCATAAAGAAATATTTTTGTAAATAACAAATCTTATTAGACGTATGTGCTTTATTTGACAAATGTAACAAATCTTGTTGTCTTTGTTTCATTTGATAAGTCTGACTCAAACTATAAGAACACATTCTTAGCCTAATGTTGTACCATAGAAAATATTTAGTATTCTTATTCTACTATGTTGTAGTGAATCTTTTCATCTCACATCTACCAATAAGATAACGTAAAGCTCATGTCTACATCTACGATCTCTTGAAAGATGTGTTAAAGTTTCTCCATGCCAACAACTAACATGACATGCCTTTGTGTTAACTTTAGGAAGGCTATTTGTATGAACTTGAAAGTGATCTAACTTCAAGTATGAACCATATAAGAACATCTAAGACTCTAGAAAAAACAAATCAATCGGTGAAAATGCAAACAAATGGACTGAATCTGTGCATGAACATCCACAAGCTTCATTGAGATAATCATTGCTTATTGTGTGATGTTGCAACATGATTGAGCTTCCAAAATGAAAGTGGAGCCGTTTAAACTAAGAATTGATGACAAGCAAAGCAATTACACATGACTAGACAACATGGAAAGATGATAAACTAAAAATTAAACACAAAAAGAAGAATCATCGAACAAATGAAAGAAAACAGCAGCCAAAATGTAAAAACAGTGTTGGAAAATAAAATGGAATCCTAAGAACAAATGTGACCCAAAAATCATGGAGATCTACAATTTGAATCCATATAATTCATGTAGACTCATAGATGTTCGGTTGATTTGAAGGAAACTTGAAGAAAACTTAAGGAAAATGGAAGAAGAACACAAAAAATGAAAGAACACAATGAAAAATGGATGAACAACACGGAAATTGCCAGAAAAACACAAAAATAGACCAAGAACCTGACTTGAGACTCCAAGCATGAGTGGCTCTTGATACCAATTTGATGGAGCTCCAATGTGTGGTGGCTGGTAGGAACTCTATGGGCAGTGGAAAATGGCATGGAGACAAGTGTTTAAGGCTCTTGTAGCAATGGAATTTGGAGTGGTGAAAGGAGAACTAGACTAGAAACTAGACTAGTGGAAGGTGGCTAGAGGAAATGTTGTAAACCTCTAGCTAGGTGCTCTCAAAATAATAGAAGAGTGGAGTGATCTTAACACAAACATTCTATTAAAAATTTCAAGAGTGATTATAATAGCCTAAACTTTAGGCTTTTATATGAAAGCAAATACACATAAGCACTCTTAGCCCTTGGATGAAAAAAGCATTCAATCTTGGTTGTGGAAGATGGCTTGGAGAAGGAGCAAGGCTCATGGCCATTGGATGATGCCTTGAAAAATGAGGAAGCATTCCTAGCCCTTGGATGCAATGGATCCATGAGGTGTAAGAAGGAATGTTAACTTCTACTTAGTCCACCTTGGACCTTTGGTAGCTCATGGTAGATATCCTATTAGGCTTAGTCAAGCCCAATTTTATCAATTCAAATACACATTGTTTGATTTATTATTCTAGAAAACAAGGCCTAAATAATGGGCCAATCTTATTGTTATTCTACTGCTCTTTGATACACCTCTTCAAATCTTCATATCTTCTTTGGCCCATGTGAAGAGTGTGAGAAGCCCATGTGGGTTTGAGCCATCTTGGATAAAGCCCAATTGGATCTTTTTTAGCATGCCCTTTATTATTGGGCCTCTTGGTGGGCTTTGGATTGAGATGCATGTGGGCCATGGATTGGGCCTTGAGCATGATTTGGGCCTAGGCGTTGGCCCAATCTATAAGCCTTTTTGGGATCACATCAGGAAGGCTATTTTTCCGTACAATCTTGTGATTAACTCTAGTTTGGTAAAAGCATTATGACCTAGACATGGCACCCCATTTAATGTTGTTACTGTACCAGTAACGGAAAGGACTACATTGAGATCAAATTTCCAAAATAGGGACCAAATTGAGATGAAAAAAAATAGAGGGACCAAATTGAGATTTCACTACGAAAATAGGGACCAAAGGTATGATTAAACCTTTTTTTAGCATCAAAAGAAAATCTCTAATAGGGTATTTCGTCTGGTCTAAACATAAACAATAAGTTACTCTTAACTAAAGATAAAGAAAATTGTTTTTGAGATCAATCGGTCATGGTTTTCAGTTACTAAAGAGGGGTAACATCTTTTGATGTTTATAAGGTTAAGCTCTCTTTACTTGTTTGCTAAATGAACACAAACAATCTTCTTACAAAGTTTTAGTCCACATAAAATTTTGACAGAGTTTCAACACTTGCAAACAATGACTATTCTACTTGTTTTCTTCTTCAAGGAGTGTCTTGATACAATCACTTGAAGAAAGTATTTGTTGCGATCCTTTTTCTGGACATTGAGATGTTCTGAACCCATTTTTAATATCTCTTTTTCTTCTTCTTTTATCTTCTATCGAGCTTTATAGTTGTGGACCACTAAATGTGCTTCATGCATCATTGATTGCTTTTGGCTTCTTCACACAATACCCTTGATAATTGGTATTACTTATCTCCTTAGGTTGCATGGTTGTTTACTCTAAATCATGGTAAAAACACACATCGTACTAAGTAAACAATTAAATTAGAGTTGAAATATGTTTGTGTCATGATAGTTGGTGGACAAAGCAACTTTAACTCATTTCCCAAAAAATATTTGAATAAAATTTGTATTTGGCACAAATCTTCATGTCGACAAATGAAGAAGACATTCCTTGCGATATAAAATTAAAATTCAACAATATTCTTTATATTTATATTAGATTAAGATTTGTTTAATTTATCGTCTAATCACCACTAATAATTTATCGAATGAAGTGGAAAGAATATGTTTGGTATTTTGTTGATTGTCAAATGAATCCCTTGCAATTTTTTTCATGCTTTGTTCATTGTCTATTAGGCATTAGATACATCTTCTTCATGTTCCACACTTTGTTATGTTAAACAGTTAATTAAAATTATATGACTATTGAGTTTTTCGCTAACATAGGATCCAAATAATACTCAGGTTTTAGCTAGGAGTGGTTGTTATTCAAACAATACTTAGATTTTTAGCCAAAAGTAGTTAAATGTCCAAATAATTGTTAGGTTGTTTTAATTAAGAATGATTGAGGTAGAAATAATACTCATTTGTATCTTTGCAAGATTAGTCTACTCGGTGAAACTTGATCAAGTTGATCAAAAACTGAACGTAATACGAGGTTACAAATGAACTAGTAAAAAAATATTAAGTGTAAATCCTTCTTTTTCTTAATTTATTTTATCTTTCATTTCATTGTATTGAATTCGTGCCAATAAAAAAGAACTTTTATAAACCAAGACTACAAAAAGTTTTGATAGATCATGTATAAAAAAAAAAAAAAGATTGCATTTGGTTGTCAGTGAAAACTATAAAAAAGATTTAACACATAATTCAATTCTCACTTTTTGTCTTTTTAACTTGACCACACAGGCATTCAAGCATGAAGAAGCATTCAAGCATGAAGATGAATTATAAAAGATTGTCAAATTAATTAGAAGAAGAAGATTAGTTAAGTAAACTCGGAGATGGTATATAATGCATTTAAAATTTAAATATAATTATATTTTACTTATTTTTTCTTTAAAAATATTATATTTCATTTATTTATTATATACCATGCCATTCATAATTAAGAAAATAAAAAACAAATCATAATTCAAGTCTCAATTTGATAACCATGGGTTCGACTAGATTTAAGGCATTTTCTTAGTATTATTTAAAACTACTTGAGTTTTTAATGAGTGTTTTCATTGACTATCAAATTGTGTACGTGCCATGTTTCATATAGAACACCCACAAGTAACACATTTCAATCAATTTGATTGTTGCCCATAAAATGCTCAGAGTTAACTTCATAATTGATATTATTGAATATCCAGTCATATCCATTTGAAAGAAATTAAGGGGTTAATCATTGATTCTAGTCTAGATTTGATTACTCATCACACAGTCATGCAGAATATTTCTTCTTAAGATATATATGAATTATTGAACAATAAATATCAAAAGCTGGAATAGCTCAGTTGGTTAGAGCGTGTGGCTGTTAACCACAAGGTCGGAGGTTCGAACCCTCCTTCTAGCGAAATTTTGCATTTTTTTCTTTACATTTATTTTGGTTTTGGTTTTCTGTTTTTCATTTTTTTCTTTTATTTTGGCATAATTGAAAATTTAATATTATGGTCGATGAGGGATAACAGTATTATTATCTTAGTGTAATATAAACTTAACTTTTGTTTTTAAAATGTATTTTCATGTTTAAATTAAAACATAATTAATAACGTAATGTGTACATTGAAATTATATAAAATGGGGGTGACGGTTACCAGTAATCTACTCAAACCCCAGAAAATCTGATGGATGTGAAGATGAGTATTAAATTTTAAATAAGCCTGTTATAAATTTGTTTTCAGTGTTTTGTGGGAGACAGATTAATTGAGCTAAATAGATATTTAATCCGACAGCTTACTATACCTATAAATAATAGGTTAAAATCTTCCTTATAAAAAATAAAATTATATTAAGGAAATAACAACTACACCTACTAAATAATTATTGTTGAGTGTAAGATTATCCAAGAATTCACATCTTTGTCTATGTTTAAAAGAATACAAAATTATGGAGAAAAATGTGAATTCAATTTTTATTTAGTAGATCACGTTGTGGATTTTCTTGACAAATGATAGCTCATCCTCAATGGAATGCATGATGGTTCTTTGACCTTTAGAGCTTTTGAAAGAGTATTTATTTTTCATCGTTTTGCATTGGATGTTTCTTGGAGAAAACTATCTAGTGATCTAGAGAAAAAAAAAAAAAAAGATAGAATATTTCATTATAGTGCAAACTCTTAATCTTGAGTCATTGTTTAGGAAGCTTTGTGAAGAGCTTTAAATGAAGATCACATTTGATGACCTTAAAAAAAAATTTAACATCCTTATATAATTTTAATGTAATATCAAATTAACCATCAATATTGCCCGTAATTTAAAGCATTGTTCATAATCTATAACATGTTATTACTGAAAAAAAAAGGGTAGGTTTTTTAAGATGACATGAAAAGATTGATCATGGATCGAATAAAAGAGAGGGTCATTTGGAAAAGATTCGTTGATACTCAAGTCAATAAGAATATAAAATATATGAATATATAATGTGAGTAAGAGAAATTAAGTACTTCATGTGGGAATGCCTAGAATTTATAGGCAAAAGAGGACAAAAAAAGAATATCAATTGATTGTCAAATAAAATTAATTGACAAAATTTTTGTTATTTGATTTATTAATGAAATTATCATGTTTAATGAGATTTGTGGCATATTGTGCTCATATTTATATTAATTATGATATGATATTTATTACAAGAACAATATATACGTATTGTATGATATTATGAAAATATTTATATTAATTATGATATGATATTATGAGAATATTTATATTTATTTAATATTATTGTCATCCTAGTGTTAGAAAGAGGGCCTTAAAGGTTATAAATTGCATAACGCGCACAACAAAAAATTATTGGATCTATTTTGGCTAAAACATGTATACTAGATACCAAGTAGACAAAAATTAAGGAAAAATACCTTAATCGAGTTTCGAGAATTTTTCCCATCAAATGCAGGAAGGCCCTACACGTATATCCACACTAAGACATACTTTGTTGTGTCAATCCTTGACTAGTGAAAAAAATTGTAACCTCAATAATTTGATAAAAGCATCTCTTTCAAATAAAGAGAGATTGATTTTGAAACTGCTCATCTTTCGGTTTTAGAAAAAAAGTTTTATGAAAACAAGTCTCAAAATGTGTTTTATAAAGAATTTGTTCATCAAAGTTGAAGTTGCATATAAATATAAGGTTAAAATACATTTTCGTCTCAACTTTCGTCAAGTTTTGTTAAATCGGTTCTAATTTTGTTAAATTTTGTTTTATGCTCAAATATGTCCAAATTTTCGTCAATTTTGTTCAATTTGGTCCCTTTTTGCTAACATCATTTAAGTTATTGATGGTAATAAATAATTATTGCCACATGTCACCTTGTGGTTTTTTCTGATTTGTGTAATTTTGTAATTTTTTTATTTTTTTAAATGTCCAAGTGTCAACTCAACCGTGTGTTACATGTTAGAGTCAATGTTTTATATTCAATTTAGTCCCTATATTTGTTATTTTTGTTCAATTTAGTCTCAATTATGTTTAAAATTTGAGCAATTTTGTCTCTCTCGAAATTTGGACCAAATTTAATTTTTATATAAAGTTATAATAATATGAATTTTAATACATTTAATAAAAAATGCGAATTTTAATATAAAAATTAAATTTGGTCTCAATTTAGAGAAAGGTAAAATTATTTCATGTTAAAAAAAATCGGCACTAAATTGAACAAAATTAACGGTCATAGGAACCAAATTGAATATAAAACATTAATTCTGACATATGGTATATGGCTGGGTTGACATGTGGACATATAAAAAAAATCATGAAGTGACACGTCGTGACAGTCAGTCATGGTTCACGACTGTTAATGATTTCAACGGTTAAACGGTGTTAGCAAAAAAGACAAAATTGAACAAAATTAACGAAAATTAAGACGTATTTGAATACAAAAACAAAATTATGACTGATTTTACAAAGTTGGACGAAAATTTGATAAAAAAAAATGTATTTTAACCTAAAAATAAATAATCATAAAAATATTATTATTTTAATAAATTTTTGTAATGTTATATTTATATAACAGAGATAATTCTAATTTTATATTATATATATATATATATATATATATATATAAATATTTATAAAATATTTTAATTTTTATCAATTATTCCAATTAAAATAAAAATACTTTTAATTTTAAACACTACATATTTCAAAGACTAAAAGAAAGAAAGATATATGTAAAAAACAAAATACAAGGATAACAAATTATTTCCACCATAAAAACAATTACCAAATCCAATTCTGATATGGTATCGTTTAAATAAACAACCTCCCAATAAAAATTAAATTCACCCTAATAATCTAGAAATTAATTCTGAAAGGTTTAAATAAACATTTCACAGGGCATGATTTAAAAGAAAGACATCGAGGCACCCAAATGGTTCTGTAATCAAAGTTCAGATTGAAAGAGAAGATAGAAGAATGGGCGATTACCATTTCGTGTACAAGGACGTAGAAGGAGCCTCTACTCAATGGGACGATATCCAGAGAAAGCTCGGAAATTTGCCCGAAAAGCCACCCGCTTTCAAGCCCCCACCTTTCACCCCTTCCTCTGATGACCAACCCAAAGACAAATCCTGGATCGACTCCAAAACCTCCGAGGAACTCGAAGACCTCGAAGACGACCTCGACGATGATCGATTCCTCCAAGAATATAGGTTCTACTTCACCTTTTTGTTTTTTTTCAAGGTTTTTCTTTCGTGGGTGGGTTTTCTTTTTCTCCAAGGTGGTCGAGATTGAAGAAAATTTGAAGCTTTTCATGAATTTGTTGATGGGGTTCTTTGCTTTGGTTACTAGAAAACAACTGTATGAGACTTGTATTTGTTTGGTTATTCTATTTTTTGATTAGTACAACTTGGTTGGGAAATGTTGTGGATTTGATATTTTATAGCAAATTAATGCTTAGGAGTCTGTTTATTTACCCTTTTGTTGCATCTTTTCTGTTATCGAATACTAAATGTTGTTTTCTGGATTTAACATTTTGTAGAGAATTAAAGCTTAGAGCCTATTTTCGCTCTTGTTTATGGCTTTTTTTGTGCTGAACTTACTTGAAAAGTAGGAATAGATCAGATTATGAGAAAGCACAATTTGGTTTGCTTGCGTGTGTGTGTTTATTCTACTTGTTCTTAATTGAATCATTTTGCTGTGATAGGAAGAAGAGGTTGGCTGAGATGCAAGAGGCAGCTAAAGTACTGAGGTTTGGATCTGTGATTCCTATTTCAGGATCTGATTTTGTTCGAGAGGTGTCACAGGCTCCATCTGATGTTTGGGTGGTTGTCATCCTTTACAAGGATGGGTATGATTTGATTTTGGATTTCTTTGATTCTATAATCTATAGCTTTTCAGGATCCTGTTTTTTATGGTGATTGTTTATGTGTTTTTGACAGGATTCCTGAATGTGGCTTGTTGATGCAAAGCATTGAAGAATTGGCGATAAAATATCCTGCAACAAAATTTGTTAAGATAATATCCACAGATTGTATCCCAAACTATCCAGATCGAAATGTTCCAACTTTATTGGTTTACAACAATGGGGCAGTTAAAGGAAATTATGTGGGTCTGCACAGTTTCGGGCGAAGATGTACTCCTGAAGGTATTTATGTCTAAGAATGCCAGCCTCGTTATTTTTTGTTCTTTCATTTTGATGGAATTAAAGGCCAAGCTTTCAGAGGAGTTTCAAACAATAAGTGATGCATTTTTTATGACATACTAGAACTAGTTTAAAGGTTTTTGGTTCCAGTGTGAATGCAGTCCTCATCAATTTTGTTAAATAACTGTTATAGTGTTGCCATAAGACTATAATGAGGTGTTTTTCAACCCCTCTGCCACATGCAATTTGTGAAGGGAGGCCAACTATGGCAGCACCATGGACCACAATGATCTTTTTGTATGGTGAAACGTTGGCCTTCATCTGCCATTGATAACCTTGATCCTGATAGCTATCTGCTTAATTAGTCAGATTTTGTTTTGGTCTACATCATTTTGACAACATTATTACATTTAGGTAGCGTTTGGTTAGCTGTTATGTGGCTTTCCTTCTCCTTAAAAGGAGGAACTGACACTCTTTTCATAAAAATTCTTCAAAATTGAAGCAGCTTTGCTTTAAAGGAGCTTAAGATCTGCTTATGCGGAGTTTCTTTGGCAAGACTCCAATTCGAATCCAACCTTGATCTCTTTTTATGGTTTTCTTTTCCTGAAACAATTTGGAAAACCTAAACTTCTTGGCCATTTGACTCTCGCCGCACAGCAAATTTTCTCCTAGTTATCGCAGTTCTCTTGCATTACACTGTTATTGTTGTAGACTTGGTTTCAGACTCTGTTCTCTGTTCTATGTCATTGTTGTGCTCTTTAAGGACAGTGTAGTAGCCAATGAGTTTAATTCTGTTGTGATTTTCTTTATTGCATTGTTAGTTAGTTGGCACAATGCGCTTCTATAAATAAGCAAGCTCTAAAGAGAGCTGAGGCATTCTGATTTTCAATCAAACACTTCTTGTAAACTTTCCTCAAATCAATACATTCTTCAGATTCTATTCATTCATTGGAATCCCTAAAGTCCTGTAGTTCTTGGAATAGTTCCTATCCCTGGTTGTGTCTTCATCAAATGGTATTTCTCTTCCATGTTTTGAATTGTGGCTCTTTGTTTTCTCTATCAGTCTTTAACTTGACTTTTGATACTCATACCAATATCATTAGCACTCCATTTTCTCATACTCCACACCTCATTCTTTGTAGTAGACAAATTTTGTGTCAATCCACTTGGTTGACTAAGTAGGTTATTTTTTTTTACCGAATAACTTTCTCCTTAAATGAAATATTAGGTTTGTAAGAGTCACACACTAAATGAAAGGGATTCTAGTATGCATTTCCGACTAAAACAGCTAGCTTTTGTGGTATTGTTCCTCTAAGGTTCTTTAATAGAAAATGTATAAAGCAAAGTAGAAAACAAACAACTATATGTTTATTTTTTTCAAGTAGTTATTTTTCCTTTTACTTTAAAGGAGCTATTAAATTTAAAAAGAAGAAAGAGATAGACCACCAAACATCATTGTTGTATTTTGTTTGTTTTTGACTCATCTATATATAGTCTCCTTGCCACATGACATGTAAATTAGTATACATGCTACCATGTTCTTACTACCCTACTAATTTGTAAGATTAGCAGTGTAGACAATGGTTTTGTTACCTTACTTAGTGCCCCATGATTATATTTGTTGTTGTTTTTACCTTATTTAGTGCCCCTTGAATAGATTAGGTCATCCCTGGTGGCAATTCTTCTCTAACCTTTCTTACATTACTTCAAAGTTGGGTAGTGTTAACACATTGAACTCTTTGCATGGTGGAATGTCAGGTGTTGCATTAGTGTTGTGCCAATCGAATCCTGTTCTGAATGATGGTCATAGTAAAAATGAAGCAGTAATCGAAGGAGTCCGCAAACAGTTTATAGAGAAAGTCGTTGCTGATCATGAAGAAGAGGGTGATGATTACTCAAGTGATTAACATTTTTTTTTTGTCTTTGTTGTGTTGTTTTCTTTGGAGGTGGGGTGTGTTTCCAACTTTCTTTTGGTCTCACTTTTAAAATTTTGCCTGAAAAACACTAGTGGTAATGTTTAACTATCTGTGTGTTGTATAGTCTATTTTTATTTTAGTAATGAGATGATTTTGTGAGGTACTACGTGTATTTACTTTTTGTAAACGTATGAAGTTATGGATGATGATTGAATGAATGAAAGACCTGTACAAGTAAACATAAGAACCTCGATATTAGTTTGGCTTTGAAAACAATGATATATAAAACAAAATAATGTGCAAGAATAAGAAATATAGTATTAAATATATTTTTGGTCATTTAAGTTTAATTGAAAATTATAATTAATTCTTTTTTTAAACTTTGACACAATTTAGTCTTTTAATTTTGGAAATACGTTAATTTAGTCATTTTAATTAAATTGATAGCTTAATTGATATTTAAACGCTTTTTATAATAATATTTGAGTTGTTTACATTGTTTGATATATTTTTGCTTCAATGTTAGTTAGAAAATGTGTTTGAAACATCAAATAAATTTAACAAAATTTGGTTCAAATGATTAAATTTATGCATTTTTACATAAGGAAACTAAATTAGTCTAAATTTTTGAAGGGAGACTAATTAATTTCAATTTTCATTGAAACTTGGTAATTAAAAACATATTTAACCTTTTGGGTTAAATATACTTTTTATGTCTAAATTATTTAAAAAAGTGTTTTTTTTTTCTAAACTAAACTATATATCTATTTTATTCTTGAGAGTTATGCAAATATCTTTTCTAATAAATAATAAATTTTTATTTTGGTTTATAATATAAGTTTTCATGTTTATTAATGAGGATATTTTACATTATTTTCATAAATTGTAGAAAGAAGAAGATAAATAATTAAGATGAAAAATGATTTTAATATACGGTTTGTAATTAAAATATATATTTAATCTATATTTTTAGATTATTTGGTTGTGAAATACATAGGAGTTGTATTAAGAGATGATAATTGATTAGTTCGAAGTCAAAAAATTCATTCGTTGGATATCCGTTTAAAAAATATTCACAAATATTCGTAAATATCTATGAATATCTAAAAAAAATAGTATACAAATTTTTAAAATAAAATTTAAATAAAATAATATAAAATATAAAATAATATATATAAATTAAATTTTAATTTTAATTAAATTTAATATAATAAAATATAAATTTAATTTAATTTTAATTAAATTTAATTTAACTTAAAAAATTAAAAATTAGATTTCAATTTTACTTTTTTACAAAAAATAAATATTTATAAATACAAATAATATAATAATCAGATTCGTTTATTAACGAATATTATATAACACCTTAATGTGTCACAAATATTAATTATCTGCTGCGGACTAAGATATTTTCATTAAATGCTTTTGTTGATAAAACAATATTGACTATAAATCTATTTTTTGTTGATGTTGGGTTAGTGTTGGACATTGAATTTTTTTTTTCATTACTTTTTCAAAATTTAAAACAATAATTTGGAAGACGATGTTGGTACATGAAATATTAAGTATTACTTCATTAAATATATTTATTTATCTTAAAAAGAATATTAGAAATTAAAAAAGAGATTAAATATTTTAGAGAAATGGAAATGAACAAAAAATATTTTATTAACTAAAATTTAAATTCATTCATGTTTTTTTAAGAACTATAAAAAGATTGATTTCAAATTTATTCACGGATTAAAATATAAGTGTATGGAACCAAAATAATAAGCTGTGAATTTATAGGAGCTGATAATTTATTTAAGTTTACATATAAAATTATAAAAGGTGAAAAAAATCTTTATATAATTAATTTATCGTGAAGTATATTAATGAGAATGGTTTCTCTTATTTGTTCATTAGCCATTAATTAACTTATGAGTAGTGTTTCGGGGTAGGGACCAAGAGCCTACTAAAGAACCTCTTCAAGCTTACTCCACTTCCGACGGCCACAATAACCTCCAAGAAAATCCACTCCTTAGCTCGATCGGTTGGGATGACGATCGGGTACCTGTCTAAAGGGCTCTGATGCTTAAGTCAGTGAAGAACCGATCGGTGTATCAGTGTAACTGCTATAATAAATGCAAATTTAAGATCCCCACCAACCTACCTTTGGGCCCTATTTATAGTTTTCGGTGTGGGCCTGTGATTAGGGTTCCTTAATCCCGGCCCAATGATCCTTTAATTAAGATTATTGACTTGTTTAACGTTAATTAACCCGATTGACTGGTTGTTTGACCGTACAATTGATCACCGCTTGACTGGGTTAGTTATACCCCGTTTTTAACAAGTGAACGATTCGTGTATGGCTGATCGATCGACGGACGCATGTAAAGGGCTACGCGAATCTAAAGAGATTGATCGACCGATCGACCCGATGGTTGATCAACTGATTGTTCTTTATTAGGTTTTGGTGTTGTTCGTGCGTGGCCGATCGACCGATTGCTTCTGGCGATACAGTGACTTATGTGTATATCCGTTTGACTGATGGTCCTACAATTTGCTCAACAGGTCGTTCGACCGATGGTCTCTCAACGATGCTATGTGGTTTGTTTGTAGAACCGATTGACCGATGGTCCTACACAATTTATTTACCCGGCCGT
>Ga0214542_1004325_pt1 | contig 28292 bp, 18 predicted proteins | sample CNSS1metaG_FD_160096 | JGI IMG/M metagenome (GOLD analysis project Ga0214542, IMG submission 160096) | Root nodule microbial communities from cowpea collected in UCLA plant growth center, Los Angeles, California, USA - CNSS1 | ecosystem: Host-associated > Plants > Roots > Nodule | place: USA...
TCCTCCATAACTCTTAATCCTAGAGGGACCAAATAAATCCATATGCAAAAGCTCTAATGGCTTTGAAGTAGATAAAATATTTTTTGAATGAAAGGATGATCTTACTTGTTTTCCTTTTTGACAAGCAGCACATATTTTATCTTTTTCAAATTTTATTTTTGGTAAATCAATTACTAAATCCTTAGAAATCAACTTATTCAATTGTTTCATGTGAATATGAGCAACCCTTTTTATGCCATAACCAAGGATTTTCTTCTTTTGCAACAAGACATGTTATATTACTAGATGATGCATAATCAAGATCAATTAAATAGATATTGTTGTTTCTCATACCTTTCAGAGCAATTTCCTTAGAATTCTTTTGGTGGATAGTGCAGTAATCACTTTCAAAGATAACTTTGAGACCTTTGTCGCATAGTTGACTAATACTAAGGAGATTGTGCTTCAGTCCTTCTACAAGTAGCACATCTTGATCTCCAAGGTATCCCCTCCACCAACATCTCCAATTCCAATTACTTTCCCTTTATTGTTATCTCCATATGTAACAAATCCTTGATCCTTTTTTTTTAGATTCTTGATCTTCCTTTTATCACTCGTCATGTGTCTTGAGCATCCATTGTCAAGATAACACATTGATTTTCTGGCTTTGGAAGTTAACTACAAAATAAGAAAAATAATTTCCTTAGGTCCCCATTAACTTTATTGGGTCCTTGTGGTTAGAGAGATATACTAATTATCTAACAATAGGCATCCAAGTATACTTCCCATTTGGAACATCATAATGTTTAATATTGCATTTATTTGATGTATGTCCATTTTTCATGCAATAAAAACAAGTAGCTAAACAAGTATTTTTATAGTGAGCAGTTCCTTTTTCTACCCACACTCTCCGAGTCCTTTTAATTTTATTTTTAGGAACATATTTGTTTCTACTTAGATTCTTTTTCTCAAAAACATGTTTTTCAAAAGATTTATTTTCTAAAGAATCTTTAAGTTGTTTTTCTAAAATCATTAAGTCAAACATATAGCTTTTGCAAGATGCACATTCAACTGTCTCAATTTCTCTATTTTCCAGACTTGAGATTTTATTTTTTAAAACATTTTCTTTTTCAAGAGATTTTTCAAGATTGTCTTGTAACTCTTTAAAATCATTTTTTAATTTTTTGTGTGCAATATCTAGTTTACTGGATTTAGCAAGCAATTCTTGAAAAGCATCATAAAGAGAATCATAATCATTTTCATTGTCATAGGAGCTTACCTCACTGTCAGAGTGATCATTATTGGCCATTAAGCAAAAGTTTGCTTCTTCCTCATCGGATCCTTCAGAGTTGGATGAACTTGAGGCATTATCTTCCCATGCTATGTATGCCTTTTTCTTATAATATTTCTTGCTTTTCTTTTCATCACTCCTTTTTGAATTTGGGTAGTCTGCTTTTACATGACCAGTTTCTCCACATCCATAGGATTTAAAGTTTGAGGAACTTCCTTGATTCTCCTTCTTATTGCTCTTGAATTGATTTCTCCCTTTGGAATTCATGAACTTTGTGAACTTCTTTATCATGAGACTAAGATTCTCATCATCATCAGAATCTTCTTCCTCTTTTTGCTTCTTGCCTTTGACAACCTCAATTTTGAATGCAATATTCTTCTTTCTTCCTTGATCTTCTTCATCATTCAATCTTCTAGTTCAAGCTCGTGCTCTCTCAGTTTTCCAAACAGAGCCGCCATAGTCATTGTTGCAAGATTCTGTGACTCTGTGATAGCCGTCACCTTTGGCTGTCAAGTCCTATTCAAAGATTTAAGAATTTTTATGTTAAGTTCATCAATATCAAAGGTTTTACCTAGCCCACTAAGATGGTTGATAATGTGTGTGAACCGCTTTTTTACATCGTAAATGGTTTCTCCCTCCTACATCCGAAACATTTCATATTCTTGTATCAAGGAGTTCTTTCTAGCCCGTTTGACATCGTCAGTTCCTTCATGAGTTACTTGAAGGATTTCCCACATCTCGCGTGCACTGGTGTAGACAGAAATTCTGTAGAACTCATCAAGAGTTAGAGAAGATGATATAATGTTTATGGCTTTAACATCATATTGAGCTCGCCTATTTTCATCATCAGTCCATTGAGCAAAAGGCTTTGCTTCCTGCACTTCATTAACAATGTTAAAAGGAACAAATGGTCCATTCAAAACATCATCCCAAATACCCCTATCAACTGATTCTAAAAGTATTTGCATTCTGACTTTCCAGAAATGATAGTTTTCACTAGTGAAAAGTGGAGGTCTATTGATAGACGCACCTTCATAAATAGTTTGGTTTGACCCTACCATTTTCGAAGAATTTGAATAACTATCAAAGCAAGCTCTGATACCAATTGTTGTTATCACGCAGCTGAATAACTAAACAATGGTAAAAAACGAAGAGGGGGTGAATTGGATTTTTAAAAGTCTTGACAGGTTTTAAAAATTTTTCTCAAAATTTAATTGATTAACTTAAAATAACAGATATTTTATAAGCAAGTGCAGATAAATAAAAAGTTTAAGGGAAGAAGATGCACACTGATATTTATATTGGTTCGGATCAAAAGACCCTACGTCTAGTTGTTAATCTCTTAAACAAAGAGATTAACTCAATCACTATAATAATCAGATTACAACAGATAATATAAGAGTAAGGATTAGAAAACACCTCTCTTGAACAACCATAAGAGATGAACAAAACTCCCCCTGAATCACACAAGAGATGACCAACATTCCTAGCAACAGCACATCACTCAATCTTCTAAGAACTCACTTAGAAAAAGTTATCACTCACTCACACTAGGTTTTTCAAAGCTTTCTTTAAGAATCTCACAGAAACACTTTGCAGTCACAACACAAGAACTCTGAATCTTAAAAAGGTGTTTTCAAAGTTGAACTGCAGTTCCTTAAATAGGGTTTTCAAAATTAGGTTAAAAACTGAAACGTCATGTTCCAACTGCCAAGGATAATCGATTATCACTAAGAATAATCGATTATTCCAGTAGGTTTTCGAAAAATAAGAGACCTTTAGAGAGACGAATGAAATGCTGCTGATTCTAAGTTTAATTAAACTATTCGACAATACACTTATTTTATTTTACAAGGTAACATTTAAACATTTAAACATTTTATCTTCATTCTTGCTTGATCATCATTCATTTCTTGATCATCATTCAAAATCAATGGAATTCCTTCTTTTTGCCAACAAAATGAGTAACAGAATGAAGCATTTCAAGTTAGTGAAGATGTGAAGTAATTTGCTTAAATTAAATATTTAAATACATTTGTTGACATGTATTCTCTTTATTATGTTTTAGGTTAAATAACAAGGAATTTGTTTTAGATGAATCATTGGTTAACCATAATACAAGCTTCATATTTTATGACATTGTTAACATAGTTGAAACACAACCTTGTTGTTATTGGTACATATTGGTTTATGTAGATATGAAAATTATCCAAATTCCATGTTCAATGAATTAGAAGTCCCATAAAGAAATAATGCTCATGTATTCTTATTAGAATAACTTTTATTCTCACCAAGAAGGATAAAAATATGTTCATCAAGAAACTCAAATTGTATGTTTGTAATCTAGAATAGACTGATGAGACAAATATCTACTAAAGCACTGCCCCTAATGACACAATGTCAAATTCTTATAACAACATATGTCATTAAGATTCTACCATTGAAAGCTAGTTTTTCAAATACATACTTGATCATATCAATTTTTTATACTAACCAAGTGTTATAACTCGACATATATTGTATTAGTCGATGGGTTATACATGCCAATCTAGAACAAGTCCGCTCTAGAAAAGAGTATCTTAGTTTATAACTTTGCATTGTTTACTCAGGTAATAAATATCATGCTCTTTTTTCCTTGTTGCATCATGTTGGCCCAAAATCCTATTCACTAACTCATCCAATATTGTGAAATATAATATGAGGTCTTCCTTGTATTGGTGGGAGTAGCACAAGAGGTTCCTGTAAATATTGTTTGATCCAGTCAAACATTGCTTGGCAATCCTCATCCCATTTCATATTTTGATTCTTGTACAACAACTTGAATAACGACTCACATGTGGCAATTAATTGGGAGAAAAGTCTAGCGATGTACTTTAATATACCCAAGAAATAGCGATGTACTAACGACTCACATGTGACATTTGTAGAATTGCCCTTACCTTATCTGGATCAACTTTTATTCCTTTTTGGCCGACTATAAATCCCAATAACTTTATGGATTTTATGCCAAAAGTGCATTTAGTCTGAATTGGCCTACACTTAAATTTCTTTAACCTCTCAAACAACCTTCGTAGATTAAAAATATGACTGACTTAAACTTAAATCTCTTAGTTCATCATATCATGGACCAAAGTTACCATGACTCTATGATAAGTCATTCCAACATTCTTTAACTTGAATGATATAACCTTACATCAAAATGTTCCTTACAAGGTAATGAAAATGGATTCCTCAATGTCTTTAGGCATCTTCCAAAATTTGATTATAGTCAAAGACCCCATCCATAACAGGGAAAATCGAAAATTGAGCAATGTTATCAACCAAAGTGTTAATATGTTGCAAGGGAAACTTACCTTTAGGGCTAGCTTGATTCAAATCTATATATTCTACACAAATTCAAGTTTTATTTTGTAACACCCCATTTAATTAATAACATAATTAAAGGAAGCGTCACACTAAAGATATAATAGCACAGTCTTGGAGTTTCCACATAACTTCATACAGTTATCCCATGCATACAACGATGCCAAACAAAACCAGGTACAGAAAATTTAATAGCAATAGAAAGGAAATTTGAAGGGTAGCAAATACATGGGTTGTGGCCCTAAAAGAAAATTCACTAAGCAGAATCCAGCCCAGGCGGGCTAAGCAGTTGAGTCACCATTTCCCTGTTGACCGCGAGCACCTCTCGCATCTGCTCACATCAATAAATTGATGATCATCGCAAAAGAAGAAGAACCACATACAAGACAACCAGACAAGCAAACAGGGTAAGCTAGAGTAAAAATATTCCATCAAGCAACCACATGCCATTACACAAACCAAACAGTATATATATCATCCAAACATGTTCTGACTTCTCAAACAATACACTAGACTCTGACTCGACTCATTCAGATACATATAATCTGGTCGGATTCAGCGGATGCTTGCACTTATGGTGGATTACCCTACTCACCCCCGAGTTGCTCACCCCCGAGCTAAATGTTACAAGTGTTATAATGTTTTAATCCCCCACACACAAGGTTAGCCCTTAATGAGTTTCGGGCCTCCTACTACTCTCACCACAAGAGTTAGTCCGCTATAAGTGAGACTAACTGACTCCTTAGAGTGTCAGGATGCAACCTTACCTTGAATCCTTACCAAATCATATAGATGGGGCACCACCATGAACTCCCACTAACAGGGGTCATGGAATTACGTCCCGACCACTGAAGCACAACCCTGAAATCTCACCTAGAGATTCCAAGGGATTACGTACAGACCATATACCGATCATATTCAACAAATAAGTGATATTTATCGCACATATAATTCTCATGCCAAACCTTGTAACCATTTTTCGTTCGTACCCCTGGTTGAATCAATGACAACTCATCCTTCCCAAAATCCATGAATATAGAGCTTCATCTCATAACAATACCATTGCCACCTTAATACAAACCTTCTTATTCATTTTACATGCCAATATCACACTAACATACCAATTCAATTTATAACTACATATATTTCATGCCTTTATCAACTTCATACTTTAAATATACAAATCAATCAACCAAACAATCCATAACAGTCAAGTGAAGAGAACAACGAGGCCCCAGCGGGTCTCGTTCAAGCCAGGAGCCCTCGCTCAGGCAAGAGGAGTGCCCTCGCTCAAGTTGCAGGCCCTCGCTCAAGCTGCAGGCACTCGCTTAGGCTGCGACAGAGGCCTTGAGAGGTTTTTCACACACTCGCTTAGGCGAGCCCATCCTTACCTGAACGAGCCCACTCCTCGCCCCAAGGTGAGGTTCCTCGCCCAAAGGTGAGGTTCCTCGCCTAGGCTAAAACTACAGCGACACACCTCGAGCTCCCACGCGTTCTCGCTTAGGTGAGCATCTCTCGCTTGAACGAGATAGTACCTCACTCAAAACAAAGACCCTCTGCTTGAGCGAGAGCTCGAGCGCGAGCTAGGGTTTGTTTCTACAAGTCTCGCCTAGGCGAGACAAGGTCGCTTGGGCGAGAATGTCGGGTCTCGCCATTGTTCTCCCTGCAACAACCACACACTCATGTCCAAACAACAATGCCATTTCATCTACAATAGTACATTAACCACACAATCATGCAAACATTGACCGAATAAGAAGGAAACGAACTGACATGAAATCCCTAGCTTCCCTTACCTGGAGATAAGCTAGCAGAATATCCCGACGCAATCTCGACGCCGAACAAAGGAGCGCAGCAGCTCTAGGAACAAAGTAAGAAGATGGAATGGAAGAGCTTGGGTTCGCTTGAAGAGAGTTGACGGCTAACCCTAGCAGAGCTCTAGCAGAGCTTGTGTTTGCAAGAATGAGGGCTGAATGGGAGACCCTAGCAGCTTTAGTGGCCTTAGCACCCTATGGGCCAACCCTTAGGCCCAATAGATTAAGGCTAGCCTTTAAACATTAGGGCATAAAAAGAAAATTGGGCCTTACATATTTAATAAAAGTGGAAAAGATAAATGTATAGGTTATATTGTAAGACCTGGGAAAATTAAATAAATAAATAAATAAATATTTATTTAATAAATGTGAGGGTGGGAATCCCTAAGTTAATTAATATGGAAAGAGAAGACAAGGAGCAATGGTACCTCAAGTGGTTAAAAGTACTTGACTATTATTAGAGGACTTGGGTTTGAGCCTTGTGTATGTCACTAGTGTATTAATTTAATTGTATTATTATTTTAATAATATGTTTGACCATGGTGTGTGATAATGTAATCCTAGAGGTGTAGGAATTATCACAAAACATGAATTACTTGAATGGTTGTGCAACTGTTTGGTAATTGAGTTAGGGTAGGTTCACATCTTGGCTAGCACAATTTAGCCTTGACTTATTTGCATTTTATTATTTTTTTGGTTCTGTAGTGTTAGGAAAAACCTAGAAACCCTAGTAGCTGTTAGAGAAACCAAAGAGGCATGGAATAATCTGTTACAGTGCAATGAACTCACTTATTAATGGTATTAATTGTTATTTTCTTTTTGGGTAATTAAGGGAGAATTAATAAGGCTAATAATGGATGAGAGGGAGGAGACTTGTGCTCTTGGGAAGGCATTTTCATGTGGCTACCAAAAGGGAGTTTTAGAACCCTAAATACAGAACTTAGGAGAGTGTTAGAAGGCTGGAAGGAGTGCCCAAGGGTGAAGATCAAAGGGAAGATCAATTATGGTGTAAGGAAGGATTCTAAGAGCACTTTTGGAGCCGGAATTCCAGGTTAGGGGAGCTGTCATTTCCTGTTTTAATGATATTATATGCAATTACGTTATATATATTGATGCATGAAAGTCTTCTCCTGAACCAAATTCTTGTATCGTTTAACTTCTTGATGTTTGTTGTATGTGGTTTTAGAGAGAGTATATGTGTGCTTGTGGTTTTCATTGTATTAAGTTGTCTTTGTGAACTCATCACTGCTATGATTATTATGATTCTTCTTTCTGTCTTGGCGTGATGTTTAGAGTTTTTCTTCTATATATGACACACTTATGATTATTATTTACTATTATTATTATATTACTATCATTATTTTATTATTATTATTTTACTATTATTTTTATTATTAGAAATGTTTTATTTTAATGATGATTTTATTATCATTATTATTGTTTTATTATTATTGATTTATTTTATTGTTTTATCTTATTAGTATTACTATTTTATTTTTATTGTTTCATTTTATTTTATTATTATTTTCATTTTCATTTTTTTATTTTTTATAGTTTCATTTTTTTATTATTATTATTATTATTATTATTATTATTAATTTCATTTTACTTTATTTTATAATTATTTTTATTAGTATTATTATTTTATTTTATTTTACTATTATTTTATTATTATCATTGTTTTGTTTTATTGATGATTTTATTATCATTATTATTGTTTTATTATTATTGCTTTATTTTATTATCATTATTATTTTATTTTCTTAATATTATCATTTTATTATTATTATTATTATTATTATTGTTTTATTTCATTATTATTTTTATTTTTAAAATTTCATTTTATTATTATTATTATTATTATCATTATTGTTATTGTTCTTATTTTTAATTATTATCATTATTACTATTTTATTGCCTGTGCGATATTTTAGGGCAATGGTTATGTATTCTTTCTGGTTTGTATATTGTTTGGTTGACCAAGATTGTGTGTTGGGTATAACACTTTGTTTTAATGGTTTTATGTGGATTTATTGTGATTCTCCGGGATGTATAAAAGCAAGAATATGATTGTGTTTGATGTATGATCATGTTATATTGTGTAGATAGTGTAATGATATTACGTTAAAATATAAAACAAATTTATATTTATTAAAAATAAAGTGAAATGAATAGAGAAATTAATTGTTGATGAATAAAAAAAGAAAAAAAGATTTACAAGTTTATAGAAAATATGTAAAATTAACCATTGATTTTAAAAAATTTAATAAATAATTATATTGCAAAAGGTAGAATTGGTATTATGAAATGTGAACACAAAAGAGGGAATCCTCTTTATATATTGTTATAGATAATTATTATTATTATTATTCATATTATTATTATTTACATTATTATTATTATTATTATTACTATTTTTATTTTTTTTATTTTTTATTTTTTTATTGTTTTATTTTATTTTATTTTATAATTATCTTTATTATTGTTATTATTTTATTTTTGTATTTTACTTTATTATTATTTTATTATTAATGTTATAATTATCATTGTTTTATTTTATTTATGATTTTATTATCCGACGAGTTTGGTAGTCTTGGGACAAATACGGACTGTGGTTCATATTGGGGAACTCCACTTGATTTCATAGATCGTGGTCGTGGCAAATTTATTCCCACGTGTGGACTATTAGGTTGGGGAAATCCTCTTTATGATATTTTCTTGTTTTATGAATTTTAAACGTTTTGTAAACATTTATCTTACCAGATTCGGAGTCTGTAATCCAGAATCATAGTTTGTGGATTTTGATTTATTACAGTATAATAAATGTCATAAATTTTCCCGCATTTTGGGAAAATGAATTATTATAAATACAATTTCATACTTTTTCCTATTCTAATTATTTAAATTAGTAATGTCCGATCGGGATGTTACATATATTCTGCAAATAAATGGAAATCTCAAATATTTGGGAAGACTATCAATAGAATGAGTGGAATATTGAATAATCAAAGATTATCACTAATACAAGTTATTCACAAAGTTGGTTACTCAAACTACAAGTCAAAAGAAATTCAAAACTATGGACTTCCAAAAGATTCAAAAGATAAATCCAATAGGATGTTCCAGTACAAAATCAAGTACAAAGTTGCACGCCCAATTCAGTTTCACACCTTTCACCCAATGAAGTTCCACTCGCTTAATGAATCATGCCTAATTCGCCCAGCGAGTCAATTTACCCGACAAGCTGTAAATTTTGAAAAATCTAGAAATTAAGGGCTTGACAAAGGTTAAAGACACACTTGGAGAGAAAGAGACTTGATATTCATACACTTGACGGTAGAAGGGCATTCTGAAGGATGGAGGCATTCAAATCCATCATCAATCTAGTGTTCAGTACGTCTAGGAGTAGCTAATTCCCTCATTCATGAGGGTTGGGTGTAATGTATTCTTAATTCTCTGTGAATTCTTCATTCAATATAATTTTTTTCCATAATCTCTTATGTTCTATTCTTGTTTTAACCGCATAGTCTATGAATTTTTCACATGCAAGAGTCCTTATTGATCCGAAAGATAGTTTAAGAATCCAAATTATGATATTTAACTATATATTCTAAATATGGTGCATATGTGGAAGTGTTGGTTGATCCAAAAGATAGTTTAGGAAACCTGAGTATGTGGCAAAGATAATTTTCAGAATTTGAATACTTCGAGACAACTCGCCCAACGAATAGAGGTGACTCGCCCAGCAAAAGACAAGTGTCAGAAATCAGTTGTGATTTTAAAAGATTTAAGGCAGCTCGACCAACTCGTTGGGCTTGTTCGCATAGAAAATGCACGTGAAAGTTTTTAGATCAATTTTTCACTTTCACATTTCAATTTTCACTGTTGCCCCTTGCTTTCTCTCGTTGCCACCATGTCATTGCCAACTTCTAGCTTGCTCTCCCTCTCTTCACTTGCAACCTTTGAGTGAGGCGAAGTACTATCCATCCATTCATCAACATCTCTTTTCTTTCTCTTTTGCACAAGAATGGGCCCTCTACATAATGCATAGTGGTCCTCAAGGAAGAGGAGAACTATTGAAGGTTCTTCCTATAACACCTCTTTTGAGATGCCATATGAAAATTTAAAATTTTCAAGTCTTCCAAATGAAACTCTCATACCATCCTTTTTAGATGGGAACTTTCACAGGTAATTTGTCTCAAACCACTTACCAAAACATTTGAATAAAATTGCATCCATCCAAAATGAAACATCATTAAAATCCACACTCAACCATTCTGCTATGAGTCACTAAATAAACTTATTACAAAACCTTCCGGAATAAAATAAACTTTCAAAGTAGGCAATTATTACATCATATCCCGAAATAGTTAAAAAAAATTAAGTAAACTCATTCAGTTCAACAACACAATTCAATTCATCCATCCATCATTCCACAAACAATTAAACACATAATTCACTAACTCTAAGCATTATTAACTTCCCTTACCTGAAATTACGACTCCACTGCCACAAAAAGTACCAAACCCTCCTTTGAGCTCACAGGGAACACAATTCAACCTAAAAACAACGCAATCGTGATCAGGGAGCAAAACTAGAACCACTGATGAAGGAGGAATCACCTAAAGGACATCAGATAACATATGTGACCTAAAATCCTCCACATGCGTTTAATCGAAACTAAAAGAAAGAAAAAGGTAGAAAATCAACTTACTCAGTTCTAGAAATTGATCAGACAGGTTTAGATAACTCGTCTCTAAGATCATCCTAGCGGCCTCTGATCTTCAAATGAATTTAGGAGTGAGAAATCTAGAGAGATGGGAGAGAGTTCTAAAGTTAGAGTTTTTAGTGAGATGAAATGTCTATAACTAATAAAACTCGTTTATAATATTTTTATTTATACTTTATGTTTTTAATAATAAAATAATTGAGTATCATTATTTTAAACATTCTACCAATTCTAAAACACTATTTTCTAGGACCTCACATAAATAAACAAATAAATTAAAAATTTACTAATTAAATTAGTTTTTGAGACATTTGTCAACAAAATAAATATAATAATAAAGTGAATTTGTTAGTATCTTCTTATATTATAATATATATATATATATATATATATATATATATATATATATATATAAAATAGATGTGTAAGCAATCTCTATTAATAATAAATATTTATTTTTAAATAATATTGTTTTAAGAGAAAAATGTAAACCATATTCGTCTTTAGTTTTATTAAATGACCAAGTAATTAAAAATAAAAAAAAATAAAATTAACAATGAAAAAAAGTAATATAAGAACTAAATATTTTAAATATAAGTTTTTTTTTTAATTTTTTAAATGACTAAATAATTAGAAATTATAAAAGGGTAAATTAAAAATAAAAAATAGTATAAAACAATTAATATTGTAAATATAATTTATTTTTTAATAAAAAATATATGAAAAATGCATTAGAAAAAAAATTAATGATGGTGAAAATGTGTCTACGAGTACACATTAAAAGTACTATTTATTTATTTATTTATTTTAAAAATTAATTAATTTTGAAAATAATTTTTAAATATGAACATCGTGGATGGAAATAATTAATAGTTGAATTCGAACTTGAAGCATAATTGATGTTTTAGGGATGGGTATGAAAATTTTAAATTTGAAAAACTAATAGTGTTATTTAAGAATTAAAATATTAATTAATTAGATGTTAAATTATAGAATGGAGATAGATAAATCAATTTTTATCTTTAGGACAAATAAACAAATATATTAAAGATGTACTAAAAATTAGGGATGGCAAAAATATCCACTATCAGTGGATTTTTGTAGATGAAATCTATGGCGAATAATTAGTACCCGTTGTAGGTATTTATTACTTGCAGATAACATGTAGTTGATATTTTAATATCCACTGATAGTGTGAGTATCATACTATCTGTACTCGCGGGGACTCGTTATCCGTAAAAAAATAAAAATAAAAGTTAATTCATATTTATTAAGTAAAATTTAACTAAAATTAAAATTAAAATTATATTTATATTTTATTTGGTTAAATTCAATTAAAATTAAAGTTTAATTTATATTATATTATATTTTATTTTTTATAATTTTATTTAAAAAATTTATAAAATATATATTTTTCAAATATTTACGGGTATGCAGGTATCCATGGATACCCGCAGGTTTTAAAAACTATGTTGGTATTTTATAAATGGGTAACAAGCAAGTAAACAAACAGGTAATAGATGATTTTTTTTTTGTTTCTACAGGTCGGATTATAGGTAGACACTGTGTGTATCCGACCTATTCGCATCCCTACTAAAATCCTAACTTTTGAAACACCGTCAACAAAATAAACAAAGTTAATAAAGTAAATTTCTTATTATCTTTTCTTCTTATATTATAATATAAATATACTTTAACAATAAATCAATTTTTATGGTAAAGACAAATAAACAAATAAATTAAAAATGTACTTAAAAACTCAATTTTTGAAACGCGTGAACAAAACAAACATAGTTAATAAAGTAAATTTATTAGTATTTTCTCTTCTTATATTATAATATAAATATTTTTTAACAATTAATCAATTTTGATGTTTAAAATAAATTAATTTTAAAAAAATAAATGAATAAAAAATTAAAGTTGAGATAGGGAAATCAATTTTTATGTTTAGGACAAATAATCAAATAGATTAAAAATGTACTAAAAAACCAATTTTTGAAACACGTCAATAAAACAAACATAAAGTAAAGTTTTTAATATCTTCTGTTCTTATATTATAATATAAATATATTTTAACAATAAATCAATTTTTATGTTTGAAACAAATTAACTTACAAATAAAATAAATGAATAAAAAATTAAAATAACTTACATGTTCAACAGTAAAATAAATATACATAAAAAAATAAATTAAAAATATACTAAAGCCCAATTTTTGAAACATTTCAAAACAACATAATAAAGTAAATTTTTAGTATTATTTTTAATGAGATATGTTATCCATTAAATAACACAAAAAATTAATATCTTTGAAATGTTGGGTTATTACATTATGTTTCTTTATTTTCTTTTCAATCCCATTTTACCCATACTATATTTTAAAATCTATCTATCTATCTATCTATATATATATATATATATAATAAACTCCGAACCATTTGGAAAAAATAAACCTTATCATACCGTTTTTTCAGTGGAGTTGCAGACACCTATAATCATTCCCATTGGGCATGAAGACTGCAAAGTGGACCCCACCACTTAACCATCTTCTCCGCTTCGCAAACGCTATATCAATCCGATCTGGAACATCATCATCCTCAATTGTTAAAAAATCGCACCAATCTGGTCCTTTGATTTAACTTAATCAACAATAAAATCATCAATTAAAATATAGTTTAATGGCGAGTGTTCCGTTATAGACACATTTTCATTTTCTCACTTCACTCACACGCTTCTCCAACATGTCAAGCGACGCCGTTTGGGTCCTCTTCCTCTTCGCCTTCTCCCTCTGCCCTCTTCCCTCCGCCGGGACCCGCTCGTCAATCGTCCTCCCGAGTCAACTCGGCCGTGACTCGCCGTCCAGTTGCCGCGCTCCTGATCCCAACCTCTATTACCAGCCGGTCATCGGAATCGTCAGCCATCCCGGGGACGGCGCCTCCGGACGCCTCAGCAACGCCACCGGCGTGTCTTACATCGCCGCCTCCTACGTGAAGTTCGTGGAGGCCGCCGGCGCCCGAGTTGTTCCCCTCATTTACAACGAGCCGCCGGAGAAGCTTCTGAAGGTAAAGGCTTATCGTTACTCCGTTATTGTTACCGCTGTAAAACCTGAATAACAAATTCACTCGCTCTTTTTTATAACTATTCCGAACTTTCGCAGTAGTTAAGTTTATACAGATATTGTTTTCCTTAATTATTATTAGATAATGTTTAAATTTAAAGATAGAAATATTTTTAAAATAATAACATTGAATGAATGCGTTGTTAATAGACTTCAAATTATTAACAGGTATAAAGAAAATGGGCAAATTAATAAGACTGTTCATAAAATACTTTTAATTCAATTGATGCTTTGTTTCCTAGGACTTTCATTTATTCTTGATATTAAGTTTCAAACAAAGATTTCTATTAAAAATGTTTATTTTCAAATAAGATCGGTACAATTATATGATCTAAACGAACTTTTTTTAATTAATATGAGCTAGTTTTTTTTTTTTTTTTTTTTTTTTATTTGTATATTTTTTTTTTTTTTTTTCTGTTTATATTCGAGATTGAAAATAACCTTTGCAAGTCGGTCTTTGTTTCATATAATTAAGAAAAAAGGTAAAAAGGATTGGAACATGAAATTAATAATATATGAATAATCAAGGATGAACATGAATAATATATTGGAACATGTGAGTAACACAAAACATTTTTTTTTCATTTGATGAAATTTATTAAAAGTTACCCATATTTTTGTGTTATTTTAACACTTCTTACTATTTATTGTAAATAATCAAGGGGGAGGACCATCAGAAATATACTATATTTAACAACTACTTTTAATCCACTTTTTGTATTGATTAAAATTTATTTAAAAGTATAAAGGTGATGAGTATAGTTTCTTTATTAATAAATATAGCTGGAAAAAAATTAATTTTTATTATTTTTTAAATGAAAAATAATATATTTAAAAGAATGTGTTTGTATCAATTTTCTTATTATTGGGTAAATGCCATACTTATACAAGGCTAAAACGTTTTTACCTATTTCATAACTAATTAATGATTTGGTATTAAAGTGTCTTAAATGCATTTTTCTATTTATAATAATTGAACACAATAAGAGGTTTAGACACTTCTCGATCAAAGAACTATGTTACGTCGATGTCATAATTGGATTAGTAACATGATGATAAGATTCAGAATATGAATAGAAAGATATTTTAGGGATTAAAAAGAAAAGTAAGCTACAAAGGAAATTAAATCTTACTAACTTATCTTTTGGATCCTTTTATGTGTCCATTTTCTTTTCTTTCTTTTCTCTTTGTGGCAAGAAAAACCCTGCCAAGTTAGTACCTGATACTTTACACTAACTTCCTATTTTTGAGTACTTTTAGATATAGAAAGTTCTGGTAAGTACATAGTGCATGATATGGTACGAAATTGCATACATGGGAAAGAAAAGATAAATTGTTGTAGATGTATGCAACATTAACCCTATTTGTTTCGCTAATGATGTAGAAATGTTTGTGATGTTTTTCTCTCATTTTCAGAAGCTCGAATTGGTAAATGGAGTTCTCTTCACTGGTGGATGGGCTAAAAGTGGATTATATTTTAAAACTGTTACGAAAATATTTAAGGTATCTATGTATCTTTTTCTAATGTTCAAAAAGTGGGTGATATGGATGCAGATGTCAGAGTGACTTGTTTCTTTTTTAATTAACTAACATGCATTTGGAGGAAATTTTCTTTGCATCTGAGTAAAACTGAGACTTCTAGAATCTGGAATGTAAATAATCGGTGTAAGATTACTACTGGGGAATGAATAGCTCGTTTCTTAGCTACTTAGCATTTATTTTATTTGTACTTTTGTTCGATAAATTTGTTTTCGTGATGCTGAGGAATGCTCTGTTGATACACGTACTTTTTCAATTTTAGAACTTTATGCATCAAGTTATCTTTTTCTGTGCAGAAAATTTTAGAGAAAAATGATGCTGGAGATCATTTCCCATTATATGCAGTTTGCTTGGGTTTTGAACTCATAACGATGATCATAAGTCAGGTAAGCTTCTTTTCCCCATGAGGAAATGTCTGCAGATAAATCAGGTACTTGCTACTTGTTAGTATTTTAAGTTGTGTTGAATGAATTTTAGGCACCATAGTATAGTTTTCTGCGTCATTTGCTTCAAGTGAATAAATACATTATTTATGTTATCTTACTATGTTTCATTGTACTGGGAACATTGCCATTAATAATTTCTCTTGGATTTCAAATTCACTACACGTACAGTTGAAAATTTTGCTGTTATATCAATTTGGCAAATTTTATTTGTTTATTCTAAGTTAAACAATTTTAACAATATTCATGAGGTGTTGAGAAGGTGGGATGAGTTGAGACAATGTATTATTATTCTAGTTCAATTCTCTTTTTCTTTTTTGTTTCTTTCATGTTATACTTATTTCTTTTTATCCCTTATAATAGGACAATAATATTCTTGAAGAGTTTTCTGCATCAAATCAAGCAAGTACTATTCAATTTGTGGAGAGTGCAAAAGTGGAAGAAACTGTTTTTCAAAGGTGAACAATTTATGCTAATAGCGCTTTGATCTCTAAATGGACTTGTAATGAATTTGGGAACTGAGCTTTGAACTTAGGTAGCAAATGGCCAATATTTTTAGGCATCTGTTCTCTTTAAAGGGCCGAACAAAATTTTGGAAAAGCTCAAAAAATTAAAATTAGCATTATGTTAGTGAAGGAAAGACAAGATACAGAGCCTTCACAGAAGCTAAATTGGTTGACCTTCTATTGTTAAAGGAAAAGAGAGGCTGAAAGTAGGGCCAAAGCCTGATCAGTTCTTGCCTTATAAAGCATCACTGAATTCCTCAAAGTTTTTGGTCTTTTCTTTCACAAGCAATGGAATATGAGAAGATGACAGTGACTAAGTAAATGTATAGTACGTGTCTTTCTCTATCTAAAAAAATATAGACGAAAGGAAAGAAAATGGAGAAGACTGAGGGATAACTAAAACTGAGAGGAGGGAGCAAGAGAGACTGAAAGCGAAGCCAGAAGATGAGCAGTGACATGATTTAGGAAATTCTCTCGTTCCTGCAGAATTCCTCCAGTATTGTTTATCTCTGTCCATTAATGATTTTTTTCTTATTCTACACAATGATGATGGTGTATCTTAAAGTGTTAAATTTAGGTTCAGCATTTGTCATAGAATAAATATGCAATAATCACTTTATCATTTTCTATTTCCTGTAGATTTCCTCCAGAGTTGTTAAGGAAGATGACTACAGATTGTCTTGTGATGCAAAACCATCGTGTGAGTTTATATAGTCAATAAATTATTCTTCAGCATGAGGCCTTTACTGATTTTTACGACCTGACAACAATTTAATTGTCTTCAATTAGAGTATTTTACTCTAACCAACCTGACCCTAGGCAAAATGAATCGGTTGGTCTGGATTTTCAGATCAAACTGATTTGAAAAATGCTAAACCTAGATGTTTAAAATTCGGTAATGTAATTTTTATCTTATTTCATATGTGTAGTATGGCATTTCTCCTGGAAAGCTTCTGGATAATCGGAAGTTATCTAGTTTTTTCGAGATCTTGACAACTTGCACGGATGAAGATGATAAGGTACTCAATGTTATCCTATCTTTAGAAATGATGTTGGTACAAATCCATCTTTTGGCATATATTTGGCTTCCCTTAAAAAAACAATCTAATAGTCTGTGTAATTCTTCTAGGTTTATGTTTCCACTGTAAGTTCACGAAACTATCCTGTGACTGGCTTTCAATGGCATCCAGAGGTGATTGATAAATTTTCTGTTGCAGTATTGTGAATTTCATTTTATATCCTAAATATTATGCCAAACTCTTAATATTTCAGCTATTTAATGTCCTTCACAAATGATGCTGCAGAAAAATGCCTTTGAATGGGGTTCACCAAGAATTCCACACACTGAAGATGCCATTCAGATAACTCAGCATGCTGCAAACTTTTTGGTCAGGTTAGTACTCAATGTGATAATATTATCACTCGTTACTCCCTCCTAACGTAGTGTTGTGCTGATGAAAGTAATACGTTTTGAAAAATCTTATATCTAGGAAGTGGGAAGTGGATGTTGGTGAGCATATAATAGACTCTAAGTCCTTAATGTTTCTTGTCTCAAATAAAAAATACTTTAAGCTTGTACATGACTCTTTTTATACTCTTGTAGTAAAAGTATCGTGAGGTTTGTATTAAATTTTTATTTTAGATGGTGTGACTATACTTGGGGATCAAAGGACATGAGAGGATAGTCTGTATTGTACCAATTTTCAGTGTTATCCTCTAGTTGTCTTTAGACGATGGTTGTGATTTTTCTTGGATTTTGGATTTCCATGTTATATCTCTGTGTACCTTTGTTTTTTCCAACATGCACCAACAATTGTAGATGACTTATTCTTCGAAAAGTGGCTATCTTATTGCAAATCCCAACTCAACTACAGTTTAGAAAATAATTTTTAAGAACACTCTTGCTAGTTGCAACCTGCGAATAATGGAATGATTAAGCTTTTTTCTCTCATTGTGAACTCGCCAGTAGCTAACATTTTTCCACTTTCACATGTCTGGCACCAGTGAAGCTAGGAAATCCATAAACAGACCAGTTATTCAAGAATTGCTAGACAATCTCATTTACAATTACAGTCCCACTTATGGTGGGAAGGCTGGGTATGCTCATAATGTCTTTAAATCTTTGACATCAATTTGTTGTACATGTGAAGTTACTGATGATAATGTGTTTATGCTTCTTGTAGGAAAGGATTTGATGAAGTTTATTTATTTGCTGAAGCCTAATGCTGGAAAATACTTTGTATGCACAGTAATCATAACGAAAAAGGATGTATTCACGACCAAATATCATTATTGTGATGCAGAGTAATGAAGATGGCTTGTAGAGAAAATTGGTAACTTTAAGACTATTTTTCTGTTGAAGATGACTTGTAGAGCTTTCAGGATTATTTTCTGAGGCCAAAAGTATAAAGTTGCATTGTAGAAGGATTTGGCACATGGACCATGAAGGGTGCGTCTGCACAAAGCATTGCACATTTTGGATTTTGAAACACACTTAATGGACCATAAAAAATGAGGCTTAAGAGATTAAGGTGTATTTAAAGAAAGGCGGATGCGTCCTACACCCTGTCAAATTTCTTCCAGCACCCCATCACTTCCAAAATTTATATTTGATAGGACGTAGAAAGCAACAGCCTTTACGAAATATATTTTATTATGACATAAATAAATGGGTTGATATTTGAATACACAATAAAATGTTAACATTGTAACGAACCTAAACCCTAAAAAAAATTAAATTAAAATAATTGTTAAATGTAAAATCATGTACATACAAAACTTTTTTAAAATAATTATTAAAAGCAAAAAATATGTTTAAAATAATAATTAAATGTAAATTATTTATAAAATAAATAATTTTTAAAATAATAATTAAAAATAAAATTGGAATAATATATTGTGAAATATTTTTATATATATATATATATATATATATATATATATATATATATATATATATATATATATATATATATATATATATATATATAAACGAAGACCTTATTCCTTGTAAATAAAAAATGAAAACTACCTAACTGAACGAACCGGATAAACTTTGAGCGAATTTGGTCCTATTTTACGTGCAGTCCCGCTTATCTTATTGATAAAATGCAATTTATTTCTTACCTTTCTCCTACAGAACAAAAATTAAATTAATGTAAAATAACATGTAACGTTATCTAAGACGAAGGACGGATACAAAAAATAAAAAACTACTTTTTAAGAATTTTAATTTTTTTATTTTAAGAACTAACTTGAGGTTATTATATTATTTTAGAAAATAAATAAATTATTTTGTTACTAAATTTAAGTTGGTTTTTTAAATAATAACTGACTAGAGTTGTGAGGATTTCGTGATTTGTGAGATATCTCTCACAGAGAGGATAAAAAGGAACAGTGGATTAAAAAAGTGGATGATATGCATACGTTGGCGGGAAAACAAAAACGGGGGAAATAAGAACGAAAACCCCTAACTCTGATGTTCTCATCTTTCACATCCAATGGCGCAGACCAAAACCCCAACCTTCATTCACGAGATCGAATCTCTCGTCTCCGATGAACTTCAAGTGGTACACTTCTCTCTCTCCCTCTCTCTCTAGTAGCATCATACAAACGATTCTGTTTTTTTTTTTACTTTTATTTTGGACCGCAGTTTTTTTGTGATCTCTCCGCACTTGAATTTCGGACATTTTTGGTCGAATTCCCCCAAACTTGTATCTTTCCATGCCAAATAATTGATCTCGTAATTCGTTGTTTTCTCTTTTAGGTTTCGTACAAATGGTTGAGTCGCAATTATATGGTATCGGCCAATGAAGCGAAGAGGTAGGCTTCTGTTGAAAAGAAATTGGTGAAAAGCTTTAGAATTTGCTGTTTAGTTTTTTGTTTTATGTTATGGTTTTTTAGTAGTTGCAAATTTTGTTGTATGTATAGGGTCCTTCAGGAGTTTGTGCAAAAGCATGAGGGTGAGTTGGAGGTGGTGTATGCTTTGTCTGGTTGGTTAAAGAGCAAGGATCCTACTGACCACCAAACAAGGCTTGTTACTGGACCAAAGCTTGCAGGTACTTTGGGTTTTGTCTTTTGTGTGAAAATAATAGTGATAATTAGAAATTGGGCGATCTATAATAGTGTTTGCTCTTACTCCGAACAAAATTTCCTCCAAAAAACATAACTGTGGGAAACCCAGAATAAAACTGGTTTTTATTCGTAGTTGTGTCACTGTTTAGTTTGTGCTTATTTATTCAATTTAAAGGAAACTGTTAGGATCCTATATACAGAAAAGGAAATAATTCTTTCCAAGAACAAATTATGAGAAAAAAGTGTATAGAGCAAGCAAAAGAATGTACACAAGTGTAGCCAAAGGAGCAAGCTCCTTTGACATTGGATTTCCCACTAATCTCCTCTCTTTCTTTCTTCTAATATTTACTTGTAAAGTCTGTTGGGAAGTTCAGTCTCCTGCCTAACAGAATCTGTATCCAGCATTCATTGCTAAGTTTAGAACAAAGAAATGGAAGATGACTACTTTTCAAGTGAATTAGCAGCTATCATTTGGTATCTCATTTTACAAAAACGATATTCAATCGTGTTATGTAATTATCTTGTCTGAAACTTGGACATGCTCAAATTTGTGTGTTACTTACTCAGCTATCATGTATAAACAGTTTGTCTATATTGGAAGACTGCCTAACTAGGAAGCCTCACTTTCTGTATGATGTGTGCATTTCAGTTAATCTATTTAGTTTACATTTTTAGAAACATTGTTATTGAATGGGTTTCCACCCAGTAGTTCTTTGATATGAAGTTGCTTACATACAGAAATAATAGGGGTAGCATGAAACCGCTTCCTACTTTTTATGCAGAAGCGCAACAAGAATTTGATGGGGATTGCTCAGTTCAGGTATATAGTGTGCAAGCTAGCATGCCAAAGGACAAAGCTCTGCTTTGGAATGCTGAATTTGTTCAAGCAGAGGAGCTCTTTAAGCAGCCTTCCACTGTTGACAATTGTTTGAGGGATAATAGGTAGTTTCCATTACTTCAGAATATCTATGTAATTTGGTCGAGTGATGGAAAGTGTACATTGTGAAAGTATTAAACAGTCTGGAGTTAGTTATTGATTTCAGTTCCTTTGATATTCTACATATGTTTATGTGCATTGCAACATGAACATGTATTCTTTTGGAGTTATTTCGGGGTCAATTTGAAGAAATTGTCTATGCTGTATAGCAATAGTGTTTAAAACATCAAATAGTATGTTAATGGATCAAAATTATCATCTTTTAATTTAGATTCGTTGTGTTCGTTATTTTCAGATTAATGGGTCAGTAGGGGTATAATATAAGATCTGTTAAATGATATTGGATGGTTTAAGATTCGAGTTTTGTTATAATCAGTTATTGCTATAGCAGGTCAGAATAATTTCTTTTCCTTAAGAAATACAATTTTGTTACTGAAACAGAAAGAGCAGCAGAATGGAGGTTGAGACACTCCTTGGAAAAAAATTCAAACAAGCAAGTCTTGATATTAGTTGGAATACTTTCTTTGTTAATTATTCTGATTCTAGATGAAAATTGTACAAGAGATTTGGTGCCACTCAAATTTCTGTATCTGTACACCTGATTTGAGACAAGAAACTATTTTATAAAGGTTTCTGTGAAAATCTTGAGGGGGAGTACTAAGCAAGTCAGCATCCTTGATATTATATATTGTATACATTATCAAGAAAAAAACTTTTCAGGAACTACTATAAAATTTTAGGCTTATAAAAGAGATCGGAAGTCTTTCCATTGATTATTTAAATGTTCTGGTTGATAGGAAGACTCCCTGCCCTTTCCTTGTTCTTTTCTTCTCTATGTCTTGGATTTTGTTATCTCATTAAAAGTGGGGAAAAAGTTGCTTTGAAATTTGGCGTAAAGGTTTTTGTTTCAAGTGGTTCCGATGTGGTTTTCAAATCGGAGAGTCTTTGGCATTAAAATATGGTGACTTTTTATTAGGTAAAACGGGTGATTTGATTTTGCCATCTTCAATTCTTTTACGTTGACGTGAAATATGTTAGCCTGTTCCAATATCTCAACCTGCAGGCAGGTCCTTTTTTAGTGTTATAACACTTTAAGTTAACTGCAATATTTAATTTCCAGAATCTCTTCAATGGTTGCTAATGTAGTCAATGAAAATAGTTATACCTACATATGAGACCTGCATGCATCACTATACTAGTCATGAATAAAACGTAATGTTTTATTACTGCATAGAGATTATGTTTGTGGGTTTCTTTGTGGCTAACTAGTTTACTTTGCAGGTTCTGTGAGATCACCAATTCTTTTGTAAGACGGAAGGTAGACGGCTCAAGAGTAGTTTCTGCAGCGCCACAATCAAAATCTGCAGTAGGTGAGGGACCAACAAAGACTAACACAGTTCAGAAATCTCCTAAAAGTATAGCACGTGATTCTATTGACAAAGTTGATGCCAAACCGCAGAATGTGATTCAAGAAGTCAAGAGTGAAAGCAATGGTATAGGGAATACTGTAGCTCTTGATAACATCAACAAACCTACAACAGAGAAAGAAAAGGCCCTTCCCTTGCCCACAGGCAAAAAGAAAGTACCAGCTGATAAAAGTGGTTCCGTTGCTAGAGGTTCATTAGCAAGCTTTTGGAGCTGTGCATCTGCAAAACCCAAGCCTTGCACGTCATCAGTAGAAAATAATAACACAGTTTCAAATCCTGCTGGTTGGTTTCTAATGCAGTTTATTCCATATGCTTTGTTTTAGATTTTCATTTTTCTCCTGGTCAATGCAAATTAACCTGACAATGTTTTCCAATATATTTATTGCCTTTTTCAGTATCTACTGAAAATGCACAAACTGCTTGTGAGGAAGAGTGTGACAGTGGTATTGATGATAATCAAAATGTCTCCGTGAGAAGGTCATCCAGCAGAAAAAGAAGGGTTGTCTTTGATTTCTCAGATGAAGATGAAGATGATGATGATGTTGTCAATTTAGCTTCACCTGATTTCCCAAATAAACAATCATCTGAAGATTCTAGTCAAGATGACAAAAACACATCAGAGAAAACCACTTTGAATTTTGACTTACAGGAAGAAAATAAATCAAGGGTTAAGGAAGAGAGAGAAACTGACCAAAAGGCTCACCTGCCATTGGGAGGTAATGTATCAGCTATCAGCAAGTGCACAAATACAGGGAAATCATCTTCTGAGAAGTTGGAGAGTTGTGCTCCAGAAGCTCGTGTAAATAAGGGTAGTGTAAACAATGCGGCTCCTTGTTCTCCTAAGAGGAGAAAAGTGATGAAAACCAGGATTGATGAACGAGGGAGAGAAGGTACTTACATTTGAAAATCCATATTTTTACTCTTCGCGTCTTTGTTTCCATATAGCATACAAGCTTATGTATGACAACTATAATAGATTACTTTGAAACGTCTATTTTGAACTTAGTTCTTTATAAACTTAAACTTTTCTCTATACTGGCATGATTTGAGGGTGATTCATATCAAAATGCTTGGTGAATTTCATTGACCATAAATTTCTTTTATGCTGCATGTTGGTATTTTTCTGTTGTTAATGTTGTTTTCATCTCTTCAGTAGTTGAAGTTGTCTGGGAAGGGGAGGAGACAGAAGTGAAGAAACCTGACAAGGTTACAACAAAGAATACTGACAGTAAAACCAATGCTGCCAACAGGTTTGTGCCAATCTTCCTTATGCTTCATGCATTTGAAATGAATGACTGGAATCTGCCTATACTTCAATGGCTAAAATGACACCTGTTGTCGTGTCCAATGAAGCATAAAGGGATACCTCATTAATTCTACTTTACGACTTGCTAAGTAATTTTCAACTGCTTCATCGCCTTTTTACAGAAAAAATCTTGATTTATACTTAGCTTGTTCTTTTAAGGCTAATGCAAAATATTGCCAGGACTTGTGCGACAAAAAACTAGGCTGACCTGTAAGCATTTTAAGGTTTATGCTTGTTTGTTGGACGTTGATCCTCCATATTGAGAATAGACATCGCTATAACTTGATGGTTTTGATTTAAATTTTGGAAACAATTTAAGACACGTTAATTACTGTTTGCTTTTGGTCTCAGTTTTTTTGTTTAGCAGAGTAGTTTTCAAGAGCAAGGATTCAAACGTTTGTTTGAATTTTAGTTTCATATTTTGGATGGTAAAGCACAATGGCTGTGTAAACTAGTATTCAGTTCCTTGGCCTTCTGTTGGTTCTCTAAGAAGTAGCAAAAATTAGTTAATTAAAAATGACTGGCCATTTTGAACAGTGACCTGGGCTCTGGACGTAGTCTTAGCTACCTGCCATAAAAATACCAGTAGCCCAAGTGATTTACAAATCGCACAAAAAAGGATCACTTGCTGGCTTATTTACATCATTGCCGCCATTAAGAACAGTACTTTGAACGTTTGAGAAGAGTAATTGTATGTTACTTTTTGGGTTCGAAACGTTTTTAGAAGATAGACATAACATATTCCACCCAACATCCTTTTAAAACAAACGACAGAAAAAAAAAATACTGACTCGTTTACAAGAGTCAAATGGGCAGTGTAATTTTTTTTCCTGGAATTCACTGCGCATGCTTACCAAATGGTTGGTCTCTCTGGCCAGCAATAACATTTTTAGACTCCCTTTAATCTGGTTATATTTTTAAACTCAAATTTCGTTTTTGTAAAACATTATATTACTACTTTAATGAGGTTAAACTTGATAATCATGGCTAACCTTATTCATTGCAATTCCAGTGCTCCAGCAACTAAGAAGCCACCAGCCAATTCACATGCTAATAATGGAAAAGGGGGAAACAAGAAAGCAGGAAACAAGGATCCCAAACAGGGCAATCTACTTTCTTTTTTCAAGAAAGTCTAAGAACTTGACAGTTACAATGTTCAGAAGAGATGATCTTCTTAAAGGACCATCCATCAATGCAGTTCCTTTATGATGTGAGGATATTGCATCATACATAGTTCTGGTTTGTAATGTGGATGCAGGAATGATTTGACTGTAAGCTTGACGTGTTATGTTCTCCTCGCGCACGCATTTGTTAGACTGGCACTATTCTTCCCTGAGCTTTTGGTTGCTTGAGGTTCTAAACTTAGGTTAAATGAAACTCTGTAAAATACGATTAATCATAGCATCATTTTATTTAACTACTTTCGTTTACTGTAGGCAGGAAATGTGAAACATAACTAATGTTTTGTTTTTAACTCGGTACAATCACAATAGAATTTGAAGATTGGAATGCAAATGAATGTAAAAACACAATGATATGTAATTAGGAAAGCTGGATTATGACTTTCTTTTTCATTTAGTTAAGTTGCAGATGAACAGGTAATCTATCTCATGAATTTAGTATAATAACCGAGTCATGTAAATCATAAATTATAATATTAAAAAATAAATATGGAATACGACTGATGGCAGTAAAAATGAAAATTGTATGGTATAATTATTCTTTAAGTATCTAGTTTTGGTGTAGTGTATCAAATTGGTACTTAGTTTTTAAAAAAATGCCAATTGTGTATCCAAATATGTTAATGTTCATCAATGCAGTTCAATTATTTAGATGTTATCAGAATGGTTAACGTTGATTGATTGAGGTTGGTCCATGTGGTAATCATACAATTATTAACTGGATATTACGTTAGTTAGAAAATTGAAAAATAGATTTATTGATTTGGTAAAGTAACATTTGGAGAGGCAAAGAACAAAGAGGAGAAGAAGACAACATGTACGAGATTCACAAGCATTCACTTGCATTGTTAAGTGAGTCTATATCGAAGGCGTCATTGAGAGCGACATGGGCTGAATGATGGAGGAAAGGTACATATTTCTATCTTTTACTGGTTTCTTTGCTGATATTAGGGTTTTATTAGTTTCTTCGAGATTGCGATGATTTATGTTGTTTTGTTCATTATATTTGATGTTTTTGGTACTTTCAATGTTTCGTTTTTGTTATTTGTAATGTGTTTGAGTTAATATTACTTTATTGATTTGGACCCCACTATATGTGACGGTGACGGTGTTGAGTTTATGGTGTGGTCCTCCTTTGTAAATTTTGTCGTTGTCTTGGTGTGTTGGTGGTATGGTTTGTAAATTGTGTTTCATACTTTGGATATTTTCATATTTGACAGGGATATATAAATAGGGATATAATAGTTGATGTGGACGACGGAAATTTTGAAGTGGTGTTTCACCATAAGGGAAGGTTTGTAAATGATGGGTCACTAAAATACATTGGAGAGAGTAGTATTTTATCATGTGACCCAAATAGATGGAGTTACTTTGAGATAATGTCAATTTTGAGAAAAATGGGTTACGTGAATGTGATAGAGTTGTGGTATTCAGTAGGTAGAGGTGTTGTTTTGGAAGGAAGGTTGGAGTTGTTGAGCAATGATAGAGGTGCATGTCACATGGTCAACATCGCCACACTGAATGGTCAAGTGCACCTTTATGTGGTGCACTTCGTATGTAAACCTCAAGTAATACATATGATAGAGGGTGGGAGTGAGGCAGAGGCACAACTTAGTGTGGAAGGGGAGGTAGAGGAGCAAGTGGTTGTGGAGGGTGGCAGTGGCACAACTTAGTGTGGAGGAGGAAGGTGAAGAGCAAGGTGTGGAGGGTGTAGGTGAGGAAGACGAAAATGTGGAGGTTGAGGCAGATGAAGAACTTGTTATGGTGGGTGGGGTTAAGGAAGTAGTTGATATGGATGGTGCGGGTGAGGGTGAAGGTAGTGTGGAGGTTGAGGTAGATGAATAACCTGTTGTGGATGTGGAGGCTGAGGCTAATGAAGATGCTGCTATGGAGGGTGAGGCAGAGGAAATTCTTGTGGAGGCAGACTATGAGGGTGATGATGACTATGAGGTCAGTAGTTTGACTGATTCTGGAGGGGAAGTAATGAGTGAAGATGAATTGTACGATGTGAGAATTGAAGGAGAGGAATTGGAGGATGAACTGTATGATGTTAGAATTGAAGGACATAAATTGTCTGGAGCAAGTGGGTCTTCTAGAACAAATCCAAAGGTTAAAAATGTGTTTGACAAGGGGTAATTTGATATTGAATGAGAGTCTAAAACATTAGGTAGTTGTGAAAATAGTGATACAACATATGATGATATAGATAGGTATGGCCACTTTGGGATATTCTCAATGCCCAAAACTATCGAAGACTATAATTGAGAAGTTAGGACGTACTTTGCTGAGAAGGAATAATTCACTGAGGCAATTAGAACCTATGGTTTGCATAGTGGCAAAAAGTTGAAAATTTTTAGAAATGACAAAAGGAGAATTTGTGTGAAGTGTGAAGGGTGTGAAGGGTAAATGTAAGTGGTATGTAGGGATGGCAACGGGGCGGGGCGGGGACGGGTTTCGCTACCCATCCCCGCATAAAAAATTCATCCCCATCCCCATACCCAAACCCAACGGGTATCAAACTTTTTTCCCATCCCCATCCCCATCGGGTAACGGGTATAATCTCGTACCCATACCCGTACCCGTGT
>Ga0214542_1004327_pt1 | contig 28286 bp, 19 predicted proteins | sample CNSS1metaG_FD_160096 | JGI IMG/M metagenome (GOLD analysis project Ga0214542, IMG submission 160096) | Root nodule microbial communities from cowpea collected in UCLA plant growth center, Los Angeles, California, USA - CNSS1 | ecosystem: Host-associated > Plants > Roots > Nodule | place: USA...
TATTTTTGTCACAATAAAACCTAATTTTTGTGACATTTGAAAATATTGTCACAAATACAATAGTGACAAGATTTCTAGTGACAATTTAATTTTTGTCACAAAGTATTAATTGTGACATATTTATAACTTTTAGTGATGAATATGTATATCACTAAAACTATTTTTTCTTGTAGTGCGAGTACAGTTTTCAAAGTGAAATTCGGTCACATTTCAGTGTAAACTTGGTACATATATCCAGGTTAAGATTAACACAGCAATGTGCTTAAAACAAGTGCACTTAAACTTGTTAGGGAATATTAACTACTATTTGTTATGCAATATTGACAATAATATTTTATCCGAGTCAACCACATCAACCTGTACATTATATTTTTATCTATTATCAACTAATATAATAATATAAACCATTAAATTTTTTTAAATAATAGCATAGCTAACTATTTGTAAGGTGAGGTTGCATTACGGGTTTAATAAACACTAAACTTTGTTAGGATAAGTTCAATAATAATATATTAAGAAAAATTTTAAATTTAACTTAGTCTTATAAAATCGAATAAAATAAATTTCACTTGTCGATGTATGATTATCCACCAGATACATCTAATAAAATTAATTTAAAGTTCACTTAGTACCATGTTTCGTACCCCTTATTTAGATTTAAAATATAAATTAGATATTAAAATATTTTTAATTAAACTTTTCTTTTATATAAAACAAATGATATATTATATATTTTTAATTATAAAATTAAACATTTATTCAATAATCAATAATAATAGTTTGGAAATGCAAGCACATATAAAGGATCATAGTGTTTGATCCTCCAATATTAAAAAAGGCTAATATAAATAGGTCATAAAAGCTAGTATGAAAAACCATTTAAAGCTATTTATCACTTCATTTTTATGAGAAGAAAAACATGTGTGTTCCTAGTGGATTTCCCTCTCTGAATTGTCTCCATTGATCATCTTCTACACTAATTAAAGTTAAATTTGAAATTCTACATCAATCCACTGGTTTGTCACACACAGTTAAATCACATATCTTGACCAAAAGAACACTTACCATATTAAGTAGGTTTCGAGAAACTTTTCTATATTTTTTTAAATAAAGCACATATTGTACAAGTTAATTTTTTTTTTTAATAAAATATAAGATATATCTACATATACGGTGATTGTATTCAGTCTTCTACAACTGCATGCAAAGGATCAGGTTGATACAGAAATATGTGTTTAAATATAGAAATAACAGCAAAGACAAGATATGTATTATGAATCTCAGTGTGAATGTGGATGGTTTGTTTTTGAGAAGGTAAATAGCAATAAGCACGTAACCATGCATCAAAGGTGATGAATGATGTGGTGGGGTTGTGAGAAAGCGCGCATGCTTGACAAGAATTAATCCTGAGAATTGTACTGGCATGGTAATAGCCACTTGTTACCACCAAACCATGAACCAAGTGGGTTTCATGCATGTGGATCATTTCATTTTCAACGCTTGCATCATTATCCCAAACATATTCTGGAAATAAATCTACCATTCATAATGTTCGGTAAATTTTGCATATTTGGAGTGAATATGACTTTAAAAGTTTACAAATCATCATTTGTGTCAGATGATGAACCCTATCAACCCTCTCCATTCATTCTGATGTAAATTCTAGTCACCTTAAAATCAAAACAAAATTCACACTGCTGCATTATCTGCTATATTCTGTCGCCTTTATTGCTTATTATTAACTCAAAATTATTATTCATGTTTCATTGTTACAATAATATTTTAAAATTCACTATTTACCTTTTTACGTTTGTTCTTCTCGACACCACTAGATTTTTTTTTCTTCTCTATGTTTTGTTGTCTTCTTCGCATGCTTCCTTCCATGATAATATTGAAATTCTTCATTCTCAACCTCTCCCTCTCTCTACTTTCCTTTTCCTCCCTTTTTTTAAGTAATATATTTATAGAGATACTTTCACCTAAATTTGGTTATTTTTAATTATTATTTTTTCAATATTTTTTGTTTACTAAGTATGAAAAAGTTTAATATTTTTCAGTTCAATCTCTAATATTTAATTTTTTGTTCTATTACTTGGATGGTAGGATTCTTATGGATAATAATCTTTTAACAACTTCGTCTTATTATCAGGGACGACATCTTTTAGGTAGCTTCTTATTTTTTCATTTTCTTATTTCTCTATATTCATAAACTATTTAAAAAAATGTCATCTCAGATAAAGTTATTAAAATATCATTGTTTAATTGTTATTATGTCTTGTCATATTAATTTTTTATTTTCGTATAATAAAAAATGGTGAGATTTAATAATTAATATAAAATGATATTAAAATTAATGTAAACAATTGAAACATGTTGAATAATAAAATCGTCATGTCATACTTATAGAGACTAAGAAACTATTGTTGTCACCATAAATTATTTATCGTTTCGCATTAACTACACCTTTATAATAAGCAAGAAACCTCACATTATCATATCATCAATAATGGCCAAGTTGAAAAATATACAAATTTTATTAACAATAAACCAATTAAAAATAGTTAAATTTTTGAGAAACTTAAAATTTAATTAAAAAATAAATTAAAAATGTCTATCTTATATATATTATATATATATATATATATATATATATATATATATAAATAATATTTTAATACTTTTTTACATAAAAAAATGTAAATTAACTACATCTAAAAATATCAGTACCTAATTAATGTTTAATCTAATAACTAATATTGTTTAAAAAAAACTACTCTAGAAGATACAAATCTTGGTGTCTTATCATCCGGAAACCTAGTAGTACAACATTTATGATACGATAAATATAAAACGTAGAATTCGCATTCAGCAAAGCAAATGTAATTTTTACCTCAATTATAACTTATAATTGATATAAAATAGATACACATTTTCGCAAGTTTTAAAGTATAAACCATTTAAAAATATATAGATTTTCATCGATTTATACCTATATATTATATCTATATATAAAAAAACAGAAAACTTTTCTCTGTTTATATATGTTTTCTAATTTTTCTTTTTGAATTAAAGCTTTTTTAAAGTAAAATAATTATTTTATTAATTTTATCCTTTTAACTACTATTTTAAATTTAATTGTCTTTCTATTTGACATTTTTTTAATCTTAACCATTTTATTATTTTTATTATAATAAAAAAAATAATACACATGCGTGTATGTATTTTCACTAATAATATATAATTACAATTGAAGTTTGAGGTTAGTCTTTTTGAAAAATTCGTTTTCTATTATGTCTTTAATCTTTCCCGTAATAAGAAACCAATTTTGAAGTAAAATTTACAAAATTGTATTCTCCATATAAATACCAAGATATCTACGAAGAAACAGATTAAAATAAATATATTTTTAAGTTTATAATTATATAACAATTGTTAAAGTTTTTAAAGATTTTACGTAAACTAAAAATAATGAACTAATAAAAAGATAAAATAAATTTAAAATATATAAATGAATATAAATATTTTTCTTTAAATTAATGCAGGAAAGAGAGAGAAGAGAGAAAACGACAAAAAAAGAAGAAGAAAAAGAACACATCTACAATGTTATGATGAGAGAGTTGAAGAAAACAATAAAAATATTTTAATTTGAAAGAAAATGAGACGTCAATTCTTGAATAGTAAAAAGAAAGAAGACTATAAGTGAAATAAATTATTAGTGATACTTTGACGTTTACAAAAACAATCGATAAATTATAATTCCAACTTTACGTATCCTTTATAATATAATTATACGTTAAATTTTAAAAAATTAATTATTACTTTTACAAATTTTTATAAAACTATTTATTTATTTATTTTTTTTTATTAAGTTATTTTTTCATACATTTTACTTTATTTTTGATAAATATAATTTTATTTTATTTATTAATTTAATAACATTATAATATCATTGACTACTAATATAATATCATACATATTTAAAAAATATGTACACAACTATCACGCTTATATTTATGCTAGTAACATTTATATCAATTATTTTTGTAGTAACTAAAAAAGTTAAAATATTGCCGCTAAATATTTTAATATAGCAATTTTTTTAACAGAAAATATGTTTTAACTATAATAATGCGCTGATCAATACATATGTTTATAACGTTTTATTAGTACACTTCAAAATTGTTAAATAATAAAAAAAATATAATTATAATATATATATATATATATATATAATATTTAATTTTTTAAAATTGTAGATTTGGTGCATTGTCATTTTTCAAAGATGATGATACACAACCACTTTATTTTTTATTTAATACTTATCTACCACTAATAAAGTAATATTTTTACTTTAAATTATAAAACACATTTAAAATGAATTAATTAAAAAAAAATATTTGTTATTAAATACTGAAAAGAAAATGAAATTTAAGAGGTGTGCATAATTTTTCTCCTATTTTAATATTTCTCATATATCCTTGATTGAGTTGAGTTGTGTTGGAGAAATCAATCAATGAGGACCTTATCTACACATGTGTTACATACTTGATTTGGAAAGCCGTGATGCCACAATAGTTAAAAGATATTTACTTTAGAAACAGCAAGTGCTATATTCATTTGTCTAAAGACTTTATCAAAAAAAATGAGGTAGGAACACATGTATAAAGTGGATGTGTAACAGTTGATATTGACTTTTTAAAGCTATTTTAGTGGTAAACTATTCACTAATTTTATTGATTATTAATTTTTATTAAAAGTTAACTTTTTCGTAAGTGTAATATTTGTGTACATCCCTTGAACATATATTACCACCCAGTAACTTCTAACGATCTTTTTTGTTTAATATGCTTATGTAAAATGTTTAAAATTAAAATTAATTATAATAAATAATTTACTTTTTATCACTATCTCAGAAATATGTTTTACATAAAGCAGAAAACATTGAAAGCCTAACTTGTGATGAAACGAAGCAAAATACTTTGCCTACTATCCACATTGTGAGATATGTAATAAACCACGTTTATACCAAAACATTGGAGGCATATTCACCTAACAAACCATTTGTGCTGAACCAAAATATTAGGGTAATGAGTGATGGAATGTAAAAAAGTTCCTAAAAGTTGTTGCTGTTTCTTACCTAAATAAATGCCACAATGCCCTACTCAATCATTATTCATTATTTTATGGTTTGGATGATTATTAATTTGGGTATAACATATATATACCTACCCTTTGCAATGCCGTGGGGAAGTTAAGAGTGTTGAAATTTTACACTGATGAGGAATGTTGGTTGAGATTTTAGCACGACAAACTAATGGGAAAGAGTTGGTAAACAGTCACGTCATGAAGCAATTATTGTGTTTCAAAGATTTATCTTTGGGTTAGTAAATCAAGCAGTTATATTTTTATTTTATTTTTCTCTTCTTCACTGCGTTGATAGTGACTTGCTTTGTTTCTTTGTGTAGATGATGGATTGTCTAAAAAAGGGAAAAAATTGTGAGAGAAAGAAGAGGTTTGGTTTAGTTAAATTATGTACAAACGGTAGAAAAGATATCAATGTCTGTCCCATTACTAAAATATCTTCACATTACTAAAATTGTATGCTGTCCTTGTTTTGTCTTCAAAACTTGCTTGCAAATTTTTACTTTTTTTGTTTTTATTTTTGTTTAAAAATATTAAAATGATCCTTAATTTTTTTTAAATTTTAATTTGGTCTTGATTTTTAAAAGATTGATACAATTCTATCATTTTCGTTAAATTTGTTGAAAAGAATCAAAGATTTTTCATCAAAATTGAAGTTGTTAATAAATATGATTTGCTTTATTAATGTAATTAATATAATTATAGTACCAATTTTGATAAAAAAAAAATCATTGATTCGCTTCAAAAAATTGAATGAAAGGACCAAATTGCATAACTCTTTTAAAAATTGGGACCAAATTAAAACTTAACAAAAACTAAAAGATCAATTTGACATTTTTGGACAAAAAGTAAAAATCAAAAGAGTAATTAAACCTTTTGTTTTGGCTAGAAACTCATTTTTATTTTTCTTACATTTTTAGTTAACTATGATTTAAATTAATGTGGCTATATATAATCAAAATTTTCTAAGACATAATTAAAATAGAAGGAAATTCAAAGTAAATGAGAGGAAATTTGAAATGGGAGATTTGAAAGATTCCAAGCTAGGCATCAAAACTGAGAGAGGGGTGTTTCATATTTGCTTCATTGCTACTTTTCCCTTATGTAATGTTGCCCAGATTCTCTTTACTTCTTAGATTTTGATTAAAGTATTCATGTGAAGTTCAATTTCAAGCACAAAGTAAAAGATTACAATTTTAAAGAAATAAAAGTAAAAGAAAGTAAAGAAATTGTAAATGTTTGTAACTTACTCTGAAAAAAAAAATAAAGAGAGAATAATTTTAGTAAAGAACTGTTACATTTAGAAATATTGTTTTATAAAATTTGTTGATTGATGATAGGAAAAGTGGAAAGCACATATTTTTGATGTTGACGAAACGGAGAGCATAAGTGCATGAAACTTGAAAGGGTTAGGGCCACAAGAAAGAAGAAAGAAGACGTTGTGAACATATGCAGTAGCCTTTGAAGCCAATGAAATTGGTCCCAAATCTCATTCATTCATTATTGGACTCCCTTCTTCCACGCCATTTCCAGAACAATATATCCTCCACTCTCATTTTCTCACCAATTTTTATTTTAAATATAAATGAAATTATCCAATTTTAGTTAAGTTTTAATTCATGGTGAAAGCTAGGATGAACTTCCTCACATGTATTGAATGGATCATTTACCGATGGTTAGTGTATAACAAAATGTTACAACAATGTGTCAATAAAAAGTAATGTATACAATATATATTTTTTAATTACTCTTTTTAATATCTTATTTAACTTTTAGTGTTGTTTTCTTTTTTTGTTTCTGTTTGTCCTCATCTACACACGTTTTTATTTTCACTTTTCTTTTCAATTTCTTGTTTTGTCGTTCAATTCACTCTCTTATGTTCAACACCGTATTTAAATTTTTGTTTTATTTTGCCTTTTGTCTTTGTTTATCTTTATTTAGGTTATTAAGACAAAAAAAAATGTATCTTTTATTTCTTTATAACTCACTTTGTTATTTAGGTTGTCTCAAAATATTTTGATTTTGATGGAAAATTAAAATTAGAAAATTTTCATATTAATTGGACACGTATATGAATATCGGTTGTTTTAAACGTGTATAGAAATAATGATTTTTATGTACTTATTTATGTTTTTATACTTATTTTTGTTTTGGTTTTTTAAAACATTCCGTAATTTATTAGATAACTAAAGAAAATTATCTTCTTTATTATTCTTGGTTCTTTATTTCATTTTCATTACTCTTATTTTGTTATATAATTTTTTTTCTTATTTGTCAATTCATTCAAATAACCACCTATATATTCAAGATATTCTTTTCCTCATTACAACTTTGCTCACATTTTTTTTTTCTTTTGTATAGTTTTCTTTCAATGATGTAATGTACTTCGGGAACATAAATTTTAATTTTATTAAATTAAATTTTAGTTTTGTAGGGCTGAATTAAACTTAAAATTCACTTCTTAATATGATATTAAAGACATTGTTTAAAAAGTCTATTCTAACAAGATTTCTATGACATTCTGTTTCACGTACACACAAAATGATAAGACAATTTTATAATATAAATCTCAATCTACAAACTGATTTTGTGGAAGATAAAAAAAAGCTTTGAGTATATTAATGAGTTAACATTTATAAAAAATATCTAATCATTAAGTGTTTTTTTATATATATATATATATATATATATATATATATATATATATATAAACTAATAAATTGATTTATTTGTAAAGAAAAGTGATAAAGTTTCATCCATATAAACTACTTTTTATGGACTTAGAGCGAGTAAAATGAAGACAAAGAACTCGTTTTATCGGTCCCACAACCATATTATGTGGTCACCTTCTGCGAAGAGAAAAGCTGCGGAGGACACAACATAAGTCAATTAATAATTAATAATGTGTTTGCCCATCAATTACAGTTACATGATTAAATTCTTTAGATTCAGTGTTTTAATTAAATTCTTTATTTTAAACATCTGACTGTGTAAAATTATTGTAAGACAATTTAACAAATTTAATATTTAATGTTCGAAAATAATTCATTTCTTCCTAAGGCTAAATCATGCCCAATTTTCTTCCCTTGAATATTGAATCCCGTCAATTTAACTTTTCACTGCGAGATATCTCATTAACTATCTCTAAATATATTATTAAAACTGTTTAATGCTTCATCAATCCATTTTGTTTAATATATAATATATTCTTTTAAAAATAAGCATAAATGACTATTGACTAAAACCCCTGAATGTTCAATTTAATTAAATTTGACGTACGTAATTATGGAAACGTATCACATAAATAAATTATCTGAATTACGTATTCGTAAATATTTAATTTATTTAAATTTTGATATATTTAATCATGAAAACGATATAATCCGAAAAAATAATAATAGATAGATAATTTTAGTTGTTAGAAAGAAATGAGTTATCATTAGGATTATTGAAAGATCAATTTTGTTGGTAATATATGACTATTAATCAACATCACTTAACATTGAAGGAATTATTGATGTGACATGTTTAATGTTGTTGTAATTTGTAAATGCCAAACTATTTAATTAGAATATATTTTTTTAGATTTATTTTATTTATGAAAGGTACTGTCACCATAAACATGAAAAAGAAAAATAAAACGAGGGAAATATGATTAATTCCAGAGTAAAAGGTTTAGAGTAGTATAGAGATAAAGAATACTAGAAAACAACTTGGTTTTCTCTTCTTCACCTTCAACTTACTAAGAATTTCGATAAGATATCTAAAAATAAATAAAGTTTATGTTTTCATATTTCTAAGGAGTAAAATTATTCAGCAGGTAAATTAATTTTTTTAAGATTGTAAACTAAAATTTATTATAAACGATATGATATTTATTATCTATAATTGATTTATCTTGACTTTTTTTTATTTCATTATGAATATAAATTTGTTATATCTAGAGTTCTTTAGTTTCTTTTTTGAAAGAAATTTGTTATGTATTTTTTTTATATATATAAGATATGAATAATTTATAAAATGTAAAAATAAAAAAAATATATATATTAACAACATGAATCTACAATAATTCATCATAAATTCGATATAATTCAAACTTATACTACGTTTTACCAATATAAATACATCACTCTCAAAGATCCAATAACATAAAACAATTTTACTTTAATATATAGTCTTTAAGAGCAATTGTGCTAGAACATATTTTTCTTCCAATACGATAAATGAGACTTTATACGAAAAAAGACATGAAAAGAAAGTGGTATGGTGCATGCTAATTTTCAAATAAAGAGTTACGATGGATTTGGTTTTCGCTTCCTACTAGAAATGCAACATTGTCATTTATATGATTGAACTTCACATGTAAATACCCAGAGATGCCAAATTTTTCATTCTCTAGAAAGTGACACTATTTGCTATCGAAATCTAAATATCCAATTAGGTCATAATTCAGAAATCACGTAATTTTTATATTACTACTTAATTAAAGAGGACCACTTGGTGGTGATGAACAAATGCTGCAAATTTAGGGTATATATCCATCATCAATTTTGAACACCTTTTTAAAGGACCATCCTCAAGTTCACGCAGTTTCTTCAAACAAATATTCTCTCTCTTTTTTTCTTCTTTCTAAAATCTATCTTATATCTTAGTTGTCATTAATTAATTAGCTAGTATTCAACATTGGACCTCTTTAAAATAATAACAAATATTCATCTTCTATTTATTTATTCATGGTTAGTCGATATATGGAAGAGTTTTCAGGAAATTAGTATTGTAAACTAATTATTTATATCGGTTGGGGTATCTTGTCAACGTATTTAATTATTTGCTGCATACTAAAAAAAAAAGAAAAAGAAAGGGCCAAGGTCTCTTAGTTTTTGTGAAAGATCAATGGAGAATTTGAACCTTTTGAATGGGAAGAAGCTGCATGTGTTGCGACATAAAGATATGAAACAAATGATGCACATGAAATGTGATATATATTTTTGAAGATTAAATAATGTTAAAGATTTAAGAAAGTAATCATGTGGATTTGCGGGGGAATCAAATGGGGACTCCCTTTATACCTGTGCCCCATCTGATACCTGTGCCCAACGCAAACATGCAAAAGTGAGCCCCAATTGATACCAAACGTAAATGCTCCTTAAGGATGTGATTTCGACCCTATCTTTGTAAACATCATTTTTAAAACAAACTAATAAACAAAAACAGATTCTAAAAATCTCTTTTTCATTGGAGAGAAAAGTTGTTTATGCTCTCTGCACTTGAGGAGGACTCTTGAATATTCGCGAGACCGATAAAAGAAATGGTTTGACTTCTTTTTTTGGCCGATGAAAAATTGCTTAACTTCATTGCCTAATACAACATCACCGTTTAGTGGGACTGTTAAAGAAGAAGCTAAACCACATTTTGTGACACCAGTTCATTGCAATATGCTATAGAGTTGGTGAGAAACAATAAATCTCTTATGTTCTTCGCAGTAATCCTTAACCAACAAGATTTGGGATGATTCGTTTTGGTAATCAAAGGAACCCTGAAAAACACCCTTAATAAGTCCACGTGGTGACACTGCCTACATTGACATCCTTGTACATGTGTCTGTGTACCTGGAGAACATGCCTCGCACGAGAGGTGGGGCTTCTCTGTAGGCGCCACCACAACAAACAAACAGTTTCCACAACCCCACTTCCATGTTTGCATAATTGCATTAATCATTATTAAAACACTCATTAGTCATTGCTTGCATACTACGGTTGGATAAATGTTTGAGGGTAAATATGAGTATCAAGTTTCGCATAACAACCTATGAGACTTTGTCTTAGATCATTGACAAATATCTTCTTTTCAGTTCACTTGTTACCAACACTTTTCTGTTAAATGTCAAATTGTGTTGTTCCATGTGCATAAAATCCAAAATATGATCTATATATCGTGCACATGCTTTCTTCCAAGACTCATATATATACTATACCAGAAGTCGTATTTATATTTAGGTCGCATATTTTTGGCTTTTTAGCAGATTGTTCTTCTCTCTTTGGCACAGCCTTTGTACAGAAGCAAGTGGGATTTTGCTATCCCCCCCATTATCTCTGGGGAAAGATTCTTGTAAGATATTCATACGGGACCAGTACTTAGATAATGACCCTCTTCCACATGCTAAATTAACTAATGACAACTCTCAAAACTTTATTCTGCCTTCAAAAACCAGAAGCATGTTGTGCTTCATTCCTTTCCCTCGACTATTTCAAAACGTCACACAAACTACAGTTACTTTTGTTACCTTGCAATGTAGACATCCTACCTTGTGGCTTAAAGACAAGAATGAATGAATGGAGAGAATACAAAGAAAAATGCTGACAATACATGATTTTACCTCATAATTCCAAAACACTTATCAACACATTACCTCACAATATATAATCCACATGCAGTAGATTATCATCACCTAATCATATATGGGCCACAAGGCCCCTTAATCAAAGGTGAAAGGTCGGTAGTAATCCGAGGCATTCAATGTCGGCCAATCCAAAACTACAAAGAAAAAGAAAGGAGGTGAATTAGCACATGAACATATCTTCATAATCAGCAACATTAATTCATAATTGAGATGTTCTGCTAGTGGGTTTTGGACAGGTATTAGTGTGTTACAACCCCCTTGAAAAAGGCTCACTGGCCCACGTGTCATATTTTCATAGAATCCCCACTCATTCTATTGTCTGTCTCTCTGGTTTGTCCTTTGATATGTGAACTAAACACTAACCAATATGTTTCATCCTGAATCTATTCTTCAAAAGCTAAAGCCTATATTTTTTATTATATATTTTCTACCCTTATATGTAGTGATGGAGCTACCACCACATCAACCAAAACCAACCCCACGGCCACCAATAGCACCACCATATATGCTGCAAGAAACACCATATGCACCTTCTTTGTATCCCCTACTCCACACACAAAATTGTCTGCAACTGCATTTCAGAAAGTCTCTGCTCTCTTGTCTGCCACTTGCCGGGCTGTTTAATTTTTCCACCACTCTCCTTCCATTTTGTCAATCTTAATTTGTTGAGGCAAGAAGAAGGATTTTCCCTACACGTTTTCACCACTCCCTTATCCATCTTTTAATTTGCATTACTTTCATAACCTTCCTGATTGTTCCTTTATCACAGACTGCATAAGGAAAAAGTCAGAAAGAGAAAAAAAGTAGTCAACAACCAGACTATAAATATGGCCAATTCATGAGGATTCAATTCAATCCCTTGAACACTTAACTACCTCTGCATAGCCTTCAGGATTCAAATTTAAACACACATGTCGCTTTCCTGTGCAAAAACCTTCTTCCAGAGGTTCTGGCTAGATGAATACCAAATGGGTAATATTCCCCACGGAAGCTTTTTGGCCAATGATGATCTCCTGCCATCTCTTGGAGCCAGAATTAACCAGGAAATTAGACTTAGAAGATACGTAATCTCCCCTTTCAATCCCCGCTATAGGTGATGACATAACATAACTCTTGTGAATATTGTTTATGTCTGCATCTTCTCATGTTCTTTTATTACAGGGCTTGGGAGTTGGTACTGGTTGTTCTAGTCATATACTCAGCTTGGATTTGCCCATTTGAGTTTGCCTTTCTGCCTTACAAGGAAGATGCTCTATTCATCATAGACAACATTGTCAATGGCTTCTTTGCAATTGACATAGTGTTGACATTCTTTGTTGCATACCTTGACCACCATTCTTATCTTCTTGTTGATGATCCCAAGAGGATTGCAATCAGGTGAATGCACATAACTTTTTCCTGACGCTGCAACAACTCAGCTTAATTTACATGGCTCAACCAAACTTGCAGGTACCTATCTTCCTGGTTTGCCTTTGATCTCTGCTCAACAGTACCCTTTCAATCCTTCAGCTTCCTCTTCACGAATAGTAGCAGTGAGCTCGGCTTCAAAGTTTTTAACATGTTTCGGTTATGGCGTTTGAGACGAGTCAGTTCTCTGTTTGCAAGGTATGGTTATGGATGGTTTTCATCAGAGGCTTCTAATTGCACGAATATGACATTTCTTAATGGCGCCTTTGCTTTGCTTTCAGGCTCGAAAAGGACATTCGCTTCAATTATTTCTGGATTAGGTGCACAAAGCTCATTGCTGTAAGCTACTAGAGTTTATATGTTTTCTTTGTTCTTGTTGCTGTAACAATTTCAAAGTACTTTCTAGAATTGAATTGCCACTTTCACAAAAATTTCAGGTGACCTTGTTTGCTGTGCACTGTGCGGGATGCTTTAACTATCTCATTGCAGATAGGTACCCAGATTCCAAAAGAACCTGGATTGGTGCAGTGTACCCAAATTTCAAAGTAGAAAGTCTTTGGGACAGATATGTCACTGCAATATACTGGTCCATTGTCACTCTTACTACCACTGGCTATGGGGATTTACATGCTGAGAACACAAGAGAGATGCTGTTTGATATCGCTTACATGCTGTTCAACTTGGGTTTAACATCATACATCATTGGAAACATGACGAACCTTGTAGTCCACTGGACCAGCCGTACCAGAAATTTTGTATGTACTCTCTCAAACTCCTGTTTTTTCTCTTCTGGTAGCGCTCAATTTATCATGCGTTAGATTAAACTAAACTCTGTTTCTCATTTAATAATAATGCCCTTCGAAGTCACTATCTAGGACAATGTTCAAAAAGCTAGTTTTAGATATTCTGTGGGCCCCACATTTTGGTGTTACATTTAAAACAGCAAATCTAAATCTAGCATAATTTTGCTTTGCTGTTAGTTTCACGGTATGTTGGCTACACTGCAGTTTCATTTTCAATAAAATAACTAACTATCTCCTTTCCAATAAAATAACTGGTTCAGATAAGAGGAATTTTATTTCTTCCGTCTAATGAAGAGAGGATTGGTTTTGGTGGCGCAGAGAGACACAGTGAAAGCAGCTTCTGAATTTGCATCAAGAAATCATTTGCCCCACCGCATACAAGATCAGATGTTGTCACATATATGTTTGAGGTTTAAAACCGAAGGACTGAAGCAGCAAGAAACATTGAATGATCTTCCAAAGGCAATTCGTTCAAGCATTGCACACCATCTGTTTTTTCCTGTCGTGCAAAAGGTCTACCTTTTCCAAGGAGTCTCACATGATTTCCTTTTCCAACTGGTACATGTTTTCTTTGTTTTTATCATCGTCACATTTTGTCTTTACTTTCGTCCATTTCCCCTTCTGGGTTGTTCTTCTTTGTCTAAGATAAGAGTAAGAAGACCAAGAACTAATGCTAAAATATCCATAATTGACTCGAGTGAACCTGTAATAATAGATTTCAGATATGGAAGCTGAATATTTCCCACCCAAGGAAGATGTGATACTACAAAACGAGTCCTCTACGGAACTTTATGTGCTGGTTTCAGGGGCAGTGGTGAGTTAGCTTAAATCATGAATAATTCAATAAGGATTAATTAATATTGGAGAATATTTACTGACAAATTTTCTTCTTTTTTTTTCAAACTGTTACCTGTTGCAGGATCTGGTTCGCTACATCGAAGGGCATGATAATGTAAAAATGTTCAAAATCGTGAAATTTTATTCAGCTTCAAAATATAAAATAACTGAATATAACTTTCTCTCTCTACATTAAACAATTCAGGTTCATGGGAAGGCAGTTGCAGTCGATGCGTTTGGAGAGATTGGAGTTTTGTATCAGATACCCCAGCCTTTTACAGTTCGCACAACAGAACTTTCTCAGATTTTAAGACTCAACAAAACATCCTTAATGAATGTTTTACAAGCAAATCCAGGAGAAGCACAAATTATAATGGATAACCTTTTAATGGTAATAATGAGGATATTGAAGACTTCTAAATTCAAATCATGCGGAATATTTAATATAAACTTAATTTATAGCATATTCCGCCAACAATAATAGGTTACTGAACCACTTTTTTATGCATTGACAGAGGTTGAAGGGGCGTGAAGATTTTGGCTTTGAATTCCCGTGCACAGATTCTGGGCGGTTTCCAAATGAACTGCTTCAAGGAGATCATACGATACGAAGCTCTTCTCACGAGTGTTCAAATAATTCACATGAACATTCATTAATGCGTGAAGGAGAGAGCATAGATATTAGAAAGTCTGAGACCAGTTTGCGTAATGTGACTAATGATGATCATTTAGTCACTAAACATAGCGTGATCCCCGAGCATGATACAAGAGAAGCTCGTGGCCCTGCACACAAAGGGAATCTAGATATTGTTGAAATTCTGCTGGAAAGAGGATCAAATCCTAACGCAAATTCCATAGGGTGGACACAAAATGCTCTGGCGAAACAGCTGAAAAACAAGAGCATTTGTGACCCAAAAAGGAGTCATGAAAACGAGAAGTTGGATGAATTTAGAATAGAGATAGAGGAGCCAGAAATCTTCCTTGACAGGGATAGCTCAACGAGAAACAGAAGACATGGTGGTATTAGATCTATTAAGTACCCAAAAGAAAACATAAGCACAAACTCCAATTCAAGAAATTCTAAGTGTCCAAGTGATATCGAAACGGCAAGGCTTCCCAAGAAGAGAGTAACAATCCAGTTGCTACATGGATGCAGGAGTAGCTCACACGGAAGCCACGGAAAATTAATAATCCTGCCCGATTCGTTAGAAGAGCTGCTCAAAATTGCCGGTAAGCTATGACCTCAAAATAAAACGTTGATATGAATTATGATTTTAGAAGAGCAATTATAGTTTCACACTGGATCAACTACTTTAATGGGGGGAAGGGGTGGAGGGGGAGATGGTGCAAAAATATAGATGTTATATTCAAAAAAACAAAAAAAAAAAGAGTAACTTTTTACTGCTCCTAACTATAAACTTGAAAAATTGCAGGTGAAAAATTTGGCGGCTTCAACCCTACAAAAGTAGTAAATACAGAGAATGCAGAGATAGATGACATAAATGTAATCCGAGATGGAGATCGTCTCTTTCTTCTGTGCGGCGATAACGAAACTTTGAGTTGATGATGCTAAGAAGATAGATAACATCTTTAGGAACATAATGACAACCGTGTAAGCGAATCATAAAATGCTAAGCATTCAGAAAGATATGGAAAATCATACAATTAAGTTACAAAAGCTGCTCGCTGTTCAATGTTCACGACTTAAAACAAAATTTTACAATCTCGTTCAGATAGGGCCGGCTATAAAGCCAAGAAAATGAGTCATAATCAATTTGACGGTCTGTAAATGCGTTTTCTGATGAATTGCCTGATTCAAACAATATTTCACAGTTTTTAATATCACTGAGAACCCAGCTAATCATTTCCTTTACAACCAGAACTGCTCTTGGTCAGTGTAAGAGATGCTAGACTGATTTCAAAGAAGCATCTCACTTTGTGAGAACGGGGTCGTATCTCTATTAATTGACTGTTGAATGCCTTTGATGAATAAAACTCATTTCTTCAAATTGATTGGTATAGGATGCGCTTCTGTGTTGAAAACAAATTTATCCAGAGGAATAAGAGAGCTGTCCGCAAAAAGTAAGTATAAATACTTAAGTGTTTCTCCTAGAAAGAAAGTCTCCATTTTATCTCTTCTGTTTGGAGGAACACTGGTTACATCGTCCAGGGAACAATATCCACCAGTATCAACCTTTGTGTGTTTTTCAAAAGCTTCAAAGATTTGCCAACCCCATTCACGATATCTGTAGGACAAGATAGTCATATCTAGTTATTTCAAAAATAATAAATAAAATAAATATAACAGGAAAAGAAAAATTAAGCTCATTTTCACTGTTTCTTAGATATGGTTAAAAGCATACTTTGGATCTTCTGTGATACGGTACAAAACAAACAACGACTCCACAGTCTCAGGTCTCAAAAGATTATGACGGTCAGCCGGTCTTATGATGATATCATTAACAAATTCTGAGCTCTTATTTCCTCCGTCGTGACCTTCTTCAGAAAAATCCTGGAGACGAAAAGCAAGAGGCAAGATGTCATGTTTCTATTCTTGCCATGAAAAATTCAGTAGAAAAACAAATTATTCCCATAAGCAGCACCATAGAACATAAATGTTGCGTTTTCTTGTGATCTTCTTTCAACTGATGAAATAAAAAAATGCTATATAAAGTCTACTAACCTCGGTATGAAAGTATGCAATTTCAGGAGCAAGACCCGTTGAAGTTACTGCATACATTTCGAAGCATGTTTTAGTCAACTCTTCTGCTAGCTCCAGATTTTTTAGGTCTTCAAAGTTAAGCATATTGTTTTTCATTGCCTGTTTCTTTGTGAGGCCTTTAGTGGCACCAAGTGCAAGAGTACCAGGTAGGAAACACACCTGAAAGGGCAGAGGTTGCAATTTTACATCAATGTTAGTATGTACAAGTCAGTATTAACAAGGGAACTCTTAAGTCTTAATTATGATCAATGCGCTTAACAGAATTTTCATGACAAAAAATAAGAGCAGAAAAAATAAGCAAATGACTGCAGAGATATTTTTCTACTAAAACGAAGAGCTATTTGATACTCTGTCAAATCCACAGCTCAAAGAAATCTATTAAACTCAAGCTTCTCTATATATGTTAGGGACAAAATCTTTCCAAGAGCATTAAAGCTGTCATTGGAATCCATCTAACTACTTCGAATCAATACTGCTATTGTAAATGTAAATTTTCGGACCAGTCACGGTAATCATATGGTTCAGGCTTCAGAATATTATGGTAGCCATTTTTCCATCATTCTTTTATAATCTCAACCATGAAATATAGGCTCAGTGTTCTTTGAAATGTCATTCTTGAGTACAATTATGACGTTCTCATCTCAAAAAAGCACCATAATCATATGCTTAAATTGTAAAAAATCATAATGGATTCCAATTATGTATACAGTAGAATTAAACATAAGAGGAAAACCTAGTTCCTAATATGTAAAACAAATTATATAGGCATTTTAAAATGTTTATGGAATGAATTTAAACCACACATACAGACATGGCAGAATATGACTTAGCATTACAGTGGACAATGATAACACTGCACCCCTATAAGAACATCTGCAGTTCAATTTTCTATAAAATCATACATAACCGTAGGGTGGGAAACTGGGAATATCATATTTTCAAAGGCAATTAAAAATTGAATTTCATATTTTACGTACATCAAATACAGTTTGACAATTTCTAATGATAAACCAATCCAGCAATTCATAATTAAGGGTACTGTATAGCGAGTGCAGCATATTACATATGGCACAGTAACTTGATCAAATCTCTTGCACAATTTCTACTGAATGATATTTTCAAGCAACTACTATATGGCTAAATAAATTGCCTGCAATGCCAAGTTTAAAAATTAGAAAGTACAGCATACCAAGTGATCCATTTTTGAGCTGAAAACATTGTTTAACCCATACGGTAATTCTCCAACAAAAACTAGTCCATTTGGAATTGATTTCTTAACAAGACGATGTCTAACACCATTCGTTGCTTCCTTGTACATCTCATGTAGATATGATGTATTACTATTGCTACTACCTCCACTCTGAAGCCATACTTTAATTAAGTACTCATAGTAACTGTCACCACGAGATCCCAGTCTAATATTTTCTCCATCGAATTCGCCAGTGTGAGGGCTGCATTTAGTTATTAGAGATAACTAAATGTCAGTAGAAACAAGATGAGAAAATAAAAGAAAATAAAATAAGTGTATGAACAAAACCAATCAAAAGACTTATCAAGAATAACTCCAATTGAATATTAATTCCAAATACAATGATTAAGTTATATTCAGTTTCATACCTAATATAGATAGGAACCAGTCCTTCAAATTTTGGAAGAGTCTTCATGTGCTCCATGACTTTCATTGCTTCCAAACCATATTTCTGATCACCAGATACAGAACTGAGATAATTAAACTCAAGCTGTACAGTGGAAACTTCTGACGTGCTACTCAATCCACCAGGAGCTGGTTGTGCTGACTTGTCATGAAGAATAACATCACTAAACGGAATAGCAGTGGGACTGGTCGTAAAAGCAGATAGCAAACGGTCAGCCAAATCCTTAGCAGTTGCAAGATAAACTTCTGGTTTAGGTCCTGCTTGTGTAATGTTCATTCCATTTTCCCCACCTCTTAAATGGTACGCGCTCAAAAGTCCACCCAAAACCCGAATCGTGGTTTCAAATAAATTCACTTGACCCTTGGTCCTAATTCTCTCAGAAAGGTGTTTCTCAACCCAGGACCCAGCTTCGGCAACAACGTCATCAAGACCCATAATCATAGCAGTATCGAGAGCATCCACAACCGTCGCACCTAACCCTCCTAATCCATCAACTCCTTGCCGGCTGAGTGGCATAAGCTCATCCCTACCCATGGCAAATTTTTTGTACCCAGACCACGCATGAAGAAAAGCTTCCTTAACCTTCTGTTGCCTGGCAATCCACATTGACCTAACAACATCCGGATTTTCCAATACCTGGCCAGCGCCATTACTACTTACCTTTTCATCCGGCGACAATCGAGGAGGAAGCCTCGGAGGCCGTCTCCAGAATCTCTTTATTCTGCCAGCACCATCAACGATGCTACTATTAGCGTAACTGACTCTATTCACAATTGTTTTATCATTAGAAACTACACCACCTGAACTCGAGTGTCCCAACAGAAGATAAGCCACACCAAAGATCAATATCAAGAACAGAAACTTTCCTGTACTACAGCTAACACAATCACGCTTTAGGTTGCCCGTGAGCAAGTTCTGAGTAACAACCTGAAAAATCAACACATAGCAAATAACTAAACATTTGTTCCTTCTTAAACTAACAGAAATGCCCATTACAAACTCACAATGGCAAGGAGTACAAAAAGAAACTAATGTGAGGATTATAGAGAATCGCACTAGCGTGATCAGGATTAGAGGAATGGATGCAGCTAAGGAAGATAGGTATTGGGGGAAACGACGACGATTGGATCTGAATTGAAGAGAGAAGCGTACCTTTGAGAAAGAACGGTGGCGAAACTTGGCGTTATCGTAGTCAACATCTTTGATGGAGTAGGGCAGAGACTTGGACATGGTGTTGGATCCGATCACCAATTCCAATTGAACAAAATACACACGAAAATCTAGCTAAGAATTCGATTGCGTGGAAACAGCGGGATTCTATGCCTATGTTGCATCATCTCATGCGACCAAAGAAAGAGAGAGAGGCTTCTCCGCTGCGAGAAAAGGGATGTTGTGAGAAGAACTTTCAGATCAATGGTGTTTGACGCATTCAACACACGTTTTAATTCTATCCTGTTATTTCTACAAATCTTCTTAGAGGTTTTACGAGCCAACTTATTAGATGGGGAAAATGTATTCAATATTTAAAAAACATAAATATATTTAATTGATTCTTTCTCTTTTTATAAATATAAATTATAAAAAATATTATGTATTTTAAGAGAGTTTCTACTATTCTTAATTATCTTACCCACAAAGCATACTCTGAATTCAGGTCTGATGGGTTTATATGCACCAATTACACAAACTCGAAGGTGTGATTAGTTGTGACGGCTGCACCTGACTTTTACGAACAGAATCAACTATCTGTGTCACTTGGTAAGTTGATGCAACATTTACACCGAGGTTTTATCTTTCTAGTGCCTTTAATTATTTTGTGTTGATAAAATGAAAATGGTAGGAGCTATTCTTAGAATTTCAGTAGTCAATTCTCATACCATATCATAATATCTTTTAAGCCTAATTGTATTTATGAAGGTAACGTCTAATATAAGTTCTTTCTAAAGACTGGACAGTATTATGCAAAATATGTAATTATTATCTACAATTATTTGTTGGATTTTTAGAATTTGATTATTTGTTGGATTTTTTTTTTCACCTGCTTTGTTATATATAGTTTTATTCGATATAAATAAATTTTGAATGTATGATAAATAGTAATGGGCTCGGTCTGATCAATTTAGACTTCTCCTGTATTTGATCTACACAATAAAAATTAGACTGATTACCCCATGTTAAAATAAAAACAAAAAATAACAAAAAAATATAAATATAAATATATATATATATATATATATATATATAGTTATATAAAAAAAAAGTAATATTTTTTATAAAATACAAAATTATTATTATCAAAGTTAACAATTCTTTAAATAATAAAACAAATAGTATACCGATACTGATTAAACTTATTTCTCAAGCTCCAGTTTGAAATATACTGCATAATTGAATATAATGATGAAAAATAACATAACTAAATACTTATAAAAATTAAAGGTGATAATTAAAAATAATCCTTCATTTTTTTATGTATTATTCCTAAAATAAAATTTAAATATTTAATCGTAATAGTACCTCCAAACTCAAAACGCTCTGAAATGCTAATTTTTAGCATTTGGGACTAGAGATTGATTATGCTTGGTTATAATTGGAAGGAAGTTTTGTTTTGGGGCCTATTACTAATTCCACTTATTATGATTTACATAAAGTTAGAGACAGCATAAATCAAAGTTAAGTTGATTAGTGACTGATGTGAGCAAACCAACCCTTTCATTAAACAATTACCTTTATATGGTTTAAAGCTGCTTCCCCAACAGTAAGAAGCTATAGGTTTCAAATTTGCTTTAGATCAAAAAAGGTTTAATTTTATACTTTTTTTTTATCTGAGACATTAAATTAAAATACAAAAGTTAACTTAGTCCATCAAAATATTTGAATACTAATAATAAAGATAAATGAAAACATAAAGTACAAATATTCAAAAATATTGTTTTAAATATCAAATTTTGATAAAAACTAGTTTTAACAGCTATTTATACGGAATTTATTGGTACTTTGTGTCATTGATACGTATTATATTAAATTATTTTATCGATACTTCTTTTTACACTGTTGTTCTTTTTTCTTTTATTTTCTTTTATGGTTTACCTATCTCTTGATGTATTTATTTTTAGCTTCATAAATTTATATATTTTTAATTAAATTTTTATTAAAAAAATTAAAAAATATAATAATAAAATATGAGACATAAAAAAAATTTAATTACAAAAATTGACAATATACCATTTGGACATATGATATTATATATATATATATATATATATATATATATATATATATATATATATATATATATATATATATATATATATATTCATACTCCATTAACAAATTTTAATTTTATCCTTATTTAATTAATGCTAGAATTTTCATTAAAATAGAATGAATTAAGACAATATTTACTGGAGAAGAGTTTGTTTGTGATCCCTTAAAAAACTATAAAAGTATACTGATTGACTCATCAAAACCTTTTGTAGTAAAATTACTTGGGTATATGCGCAGCAACTGAAGTCAAATTCATGGGTACTCATAAAAAAGATTAATCATTACTATATCTTGTATCATCAACAACTAAATTAGAAGGGTGAATTTTTGTATGTTATACAATTAGGAGATGAATCATAAGTTCATAGGTTTGAATAACTTGCATTAATTTAAGAAGAAAAAAAACATGAATCCTATATTACATGTTATAAAAAAAGTAGTGATAGGACATCATTATGTTATATATAAGCCACAAATCGATCCCATCTTCCAATACTATTAACTTTTGTTCATAAATCGATCTTCTCCTCTCTCCTTTTTTTCTCCCTTTATCGTCTCAAAAGTCTCAACCACCCATTGGAATTCTCGTTCATCTTCAATCTCGCCACTCTCACTTCCATAATTCCCTCTCCTTTTCCTCTCCTCACAAATAATGCACCAAATACCCTCATTCTTCTCAACTCTTCATTCTCATCATGGCCAACCTCACTCCAATCCTAAAGTGCATGTGCACAATAACACTCTTTCTCCTCTCCTACACACTTTCTTCTTCTTCTTCTTCTTTTCCTTCTTCTTCCTCACGCTACTCCACCCTACCAGAGACCCACCACCACCGAAACCCTTCTCCAACAACCATCACCCCTCCACAACACTACCAAATCTTCTACCTCAAGAACACTCCCTCCACCACCCCTTTCACCAAACAAGAACGCTCCAAGAAGAGAAGAACAAGGAGAAACAGGAACATGATGAGGCACAGAAACAAGATGGTGGCCAAGAACATGCACCACTCACGTGACTCCCGCTCTTTCTCTGTCATGCTCCCAAAAGGTTACGTCCCTCCTTCTGGTTCCTCGCCTTGCCACAATGATCAACCCAATACGGCGTTTTCCTCCTTCCACTGCCATCTCAGTACCACCGCACAACCTTGATGAGATCAAAGCTCCAATAGATAATTTGCACATTAAAAAAACCCTCACATTTATCTCATATATACACGTGGAGCATTCAGATTACCAAGATCAGGAAACGGCTACTACAGTATATTGATCATTGCTTTTGATCCTTAATTCTTCTTTACTCTACTCACTGTTCCTTTTTCTTGCCTTATCTTAATGTTGTAATAGAAGACTAAATAAGAATTAACAAAATGTATACTGTAATAAACCAGTGAGACTTTATTTTTGCTTCCTGCAGTTTTCTCTTTTTTTTCCCTTTCTTGGCTACTTTTAAACTTTTAGTTTCATTTCTATACTGTGTAAAATTCAACCATAACAATAATAATAATCACGGAAAAGTATGTATATTTTCCTTTTCTTGGTTGTGATATTGCTCAGCTTTGGTGGTAGTTTACTTTTTATTTGGTTACAAGTTCCCTTTTTTAGTTTTTTTCTTTCATTTAGTTTGAACTGAATTTGTATGATAAAAGAGAGGTCCAAGAAATTGTGATTAAATAATGTTATGATAGTGTTATTAATTAATGAATGCACTGATTTCTGATATGAGTCAGAGACAGCGATGTCTGTTATGATGCATATATATGGTGAAGTATATATGTTTGTTTGTTTGTAGAGTTGAATGGATTTGATTTGGTAGAAGGTTTGAATGGTGAAAAGAATAGAAAAATGTGAGAGAAAGGGCATGTGAATTTGCATCGTTGGGGGAAAGCGAAAGTCGTATATGTTATTGAAGTTTCGTGGCGTTTACTTTGTTGTTGCATGCAATGAATTATGCATTGTAGGGACGGCTCTCTAGACGATGTGCCACACAAGTCGGATCCATGTCACAATAAATATACCAAAAATCATTTACCTTTCCAAGTAAGAAAACATTTCCGCAACATCATACACTCAAAAAGTTGTCTCCTTTAAATTTTGCCTACTATATATATAAAGTCATTTTGTATATGGTTTACAATGTTATATATCATACTTTCTTTCTTTATCTCCTATCATCTAAACACTTCATTTCAGATATTATATGCCCTTTATACTTTTCACTCACTTAAATACTTTCAGAGTGAAAAACTCACCTCTGATTAACCTTTTTAAAATATTCAATAACGCTATGTATCATAATTAACTATAAATAAATAATTATATCATCGTTAAAAGGTCGAACTTTAAATTTAATTCAATTTTAAAAAAGTAGTCTATAAAGTAAGACTTGCAATCACTTTATATAAAGTAAATTGACTTGATCACTAGTTACTGTAGAATTTCCAACACATTCCTTCACACATAAGCATTTATATTTTGAACGTGAACCGTATGATATGAGTTATTCCATACTAAATAAAACAATAAATCCAACAAATAACAAATTTGTTAAGATAAAGTCTACCATATGACTTTGAAACTATATATTAAAAAATTGAAATTCAAGTTAACTCAATCCCTCAAAAAATAACTTGTAAATTTAGATTTGTACTTAGTTATATATTATAAATTGATCTTATCACTAGTTAATTTAAAATGAAAATAATTATTAAATAAGCAAATGAAGAAAACGTATTATTATAAAGTAAACTACAAATTTGTAACACACATCCAGAAAGAAATCAACTATGAAAAAATGTATTGCTAATATAAATTTTACGATGTCATCAAATTAAAAATAATTTGTCTCCGTTCCAAAAATAACTACAGTTTTAATTATGTATAAAAAGTTTCTTAATAAGATATCTTCACCTTCCGAAAAATTATTAATATTTTTCCTTCAGCATATCTTCAAATTTATGACTTTTTTACACAAAACGATGTATTTATGAAAAAGATAGATTGCTAGTAAAATTGTTTCTAAAATAATATATCTTCCTGATAATAAGTGTACATAATCTTAAACAAAATATTATAAAATAGAGTTTCTAATGAATTAGTTCCCATACACTATTTGAGTATGTGTAAAGCATTTTTTGTTATTAAAGAAAATCACAAACAGGAACTGTAACAGTGTGTTTAAATAAAAATGTTAAAAGAGCATATTATTTTCATTTTTTTTTTCAATGTTTTATAATAAAATACACTATTTAAGGAGGATATTTTGGAAGAAAGCAATTATATATGTCATCAAATTTGAGAATTTTAAATTTTAAATTTTATCTTGAAAAGTATAAGTTTTTCATATTTTGAAATTGATGTTTCTTCTATTTTTTTTAACTCGATTTTGGTTTAGAATATCCTTAAATCAAGAAACATTCTTAACTTGACCGACATTTAAATGTAATAATATTGACATTGTTTATTAATAAATGTTGGTACATGTTTCAACCTAAAGTCAATTGTGTTTAGTTTTTAAGATTTTCTTCATCAATCTGAAAAGCATTATTTCTTGACATATATGAATTAGCTTTATTTTATTAACATCTACTATAATTATTTTTTTATTGTCAATCTATGTAGTGATATTTTTTTTTATTAATTATACCAGTATTTTTTTTGTTAATGTTTTATTAAAAATATTTTCTAATGTTGATCGATGAACTTTGGATTAATATTGATTAACATTCTTTTGTCAATATTTACTTAAGAGAATTTTCAATATATATCGATTTGAAAAGTTGAAAAAAAAAAAACTTTAATCAATGTTATTATGAAAATAAGTTATATTAATCAAAATAATTAGTGAAAATAACATCGATCTGCGTTAAATGAAAAAAAAAACTTTATTAATATCACTTGACATTTAATAAAGTTTGAAAAAAAAAAAGAACAAAAATCGGTTAAGAAATAATCAATATTAACATATTTGAGTTATTGTAATTTATTTAATGTTTGAATAATTTTTTATTTTTAAATCAAATTAAAATTTAATTCATTTAAATAGTACTATAAATTGTGAAAATGTGTACCCGTGAATTGTGTAATTTCGCGGTAACTTTTTAAACTGTTGGTAATATCTTTAGTGTTGATAAATTGTCGTTTAGCGATTGATATTGTGGTTGTGGTGAGACCTTACTAGATGTTAATTTAAAGTTATGACAAAAAGACAATGTTTCTTTGTTAACGTTGTATTATGTTTACTTTTTTCTTTTACATAACATTAACCGTGTTTCATAGACTGGGTCCTACTCTTATTTCTGGAGCCACCGAAGGTTTTTTTGTTTCATATGATTCTAATCATCGTTTTGAACTCATTGGCCTTATTAAATTACAGTCAATAAAAAATATCAAAATAAAAAGGTAAATATTAACAATTTACCGTTTTTAAAAATAACAACATAAATGGTATTAAGTTTAGGAATCAACTAGAGCAATTCAACTTATTTCTCGAGCTCAAGTTCTAAATATATAACTAAATTAAATAAGATGATAAAATAAGATTAAAAATAATGATTAAATATGTTTCAAATTTTTTATTTTTTGTGAAAATTAGAATTAGTTTTTATTCAAAATTTTGAAAATATTTAATCTCTCTTTTCTAAAAGTGTGTGAATTTAATAATTTTAATTAAATATCGTTAAGTTTATTTGATATTTACAACGCATATTTTAACTAAAATTAAAATAAGTACGTGTTAAATTATGTAAAACAACTCAAATGTTATAGTGAAATACATTTAAAATATCAAATAGATTTAACAAAAGTTGGTTAAATAACCAAATCCATATATTTCTAAAATTGTGAAACTAAATAGATTAAAAAAATTAATTTTAATTTTCACTTAAGAGTTAAAATACCAAAAATATATTTAACGTTAAAAATAAATTTACATCATTTTGCATAATTTATTATAAATCTAAAATAAAATTAAAATATTTATTTGTAATTGTATTTCCAAACTCAAAAACACTTTAAAGGCTAGTTTTTAGCATTTGGGGCTAAAGATCGATTATGTTTTGTTAGAAATGGAAGGGAGTTTTGTGTTGGGGGCAATTTTTAATTCCACTTATTATGATTTGCATAAAGTTAGAGACAGCATAAACCAAAGTTAAGTTGATTAGTGATTGATGTGAGCAAACCAACCCTTTCATTAAACATCACCTTTATATGATTTAAAGCTGCTTCCCCAACAGTATGAAGCTATAGGTTTCAAATTTGCTTTAGATGAAAAAAAGGTTTAATTTTATACCTTTTTTTTTTTATCAAATGTGACATATTAAATTAAAAGGCAAAAGTTAACTTAATCCATGAAAATATTTGAATGCTAAAAATAATGATAAATTAAAACATAAAGTACCAATATTAAAAATTGTTCTTTTGAAAATATCAAAATTTAATCAAAATGCTTTAAAATATTTAACCACGATTTATACATAATTTATTGTTACCTTTGTCTCATCAATAGATATTATATTAAAATTAATATCTTGAATCTTATTTGTACAGCCACTTTTTGTCTTGTTCTTTCTTTTGTGGTACATATTTGGCGTATTTATTTTTTCTAATGTCACTACTTTGCTTGTCATAATTTTAAAATCCAGCAGAAATTATCACGGACAAAATTCTGGTCATGCAATAATACAATAACAATATTCTCTTATGACTTGGTTGTTTTAAAGTCACCAATAACATAAAGCTAAAATCTTAATAGTTCCCGGAATTTAGGGTGTGTTCCTTTGTGTAGATGGATATGGGTGAGAGTGTGAAGATGGATTTGTGTAGATTTAGGTGGATGAATATTTGTGTTTTTTTGAGTGGATTTAGAGGGTAAAGTGAATGGATTTGAAGATATTTTTTATGAAAGTTAGTGAAAGATTTAATTGATGTGATAGATAAAATAAAAAATTATAATAGATAAAATTTTGTAATTACTAAAATACCCTTGATAAAAAACATTAAATAAATTTTAAATTAGTTAAAATATAAAATTTTTAAAACTATCACTTAATAAAC
>Ga0214542_1004329_pt1:0-20000 | contig 28279 bp, 9 predicted proteins | sample CNSS1metaG_FD_160096 | JGI IMG/M metagenome (GOLD analysis project Ga0214542, IMG submission 160096) | Root nodule microbial communities from cowpea collected in UCLA plant growth center, Los Angeles, California, USA - CNSS1 | ecosystem: Host-associated > Plants > Roots > Nodule | place...
TTAGATTTTAATATCTAAAATGCAATAAAAATATTAAATATTTTAAATTTAAATGTAAATTTTACAAATGTTAATATATATTTTTAAAATTTTAATAATTATATTTTAATTATATTTAAATAATTATGTTCTATTTAACAATTAAATCTAAAAATTATATTCAATTAATAATTAAATATTATAATTTATAATTAAATTTAAAAAATAAGTAATAATGATGTCAATTTTAAAAATTAAATGGTTTTATTTTAACAAAATTTGGGACAAAATTAAACAAAAATAACGAATATAGGAACTGAATTGAACAAAAATAACGAATATAGGGACTAAATTGAACAAAAAAAGTAATATTATCACAAACTGACACGTGGCACAATTGTGACTTAACACGTGGACACTTTTTTTGAAATTAAAAAAAAATTAAAAAAATTTAAAAAAATTTAAAAAAAAATTTAAAAAAATTAGGAGCTAACACGTGGCATGTACTGTTCAAAAACGTTAACAATTTAAACACCGATAGTGAAAATGACCAAATTGACCACAATTTGACGAAAATGAGGACATAATTGAACATAAAACGAAAATAGAGACCAAATTGAATAAAATAACCAAAAATAGGGACCAAATGTATATTTAAGCCTAATTAAATATGTGGTACATAAGAGGTACATGTCAGTTGAATGATAAAAAAAATTAATTAGTAAATTTTAAAAAATTGTACGAAAGCTAATATGTCGCTGTTCGGTACTTATTTATTTATTATGTCCCAAATATTTGTCTATCTTGTTTGTTTGTCTTATTTATTTCTTCAAGAAATAAGGGTGGATTTTAGAGACTTTTAATCAAATTTGTGGTACATCAAGCTGTTAAAACGGGTAACCCAACCTGACCCACCATGAGTTGATGATTTAGTAAGCCAACCCAACCCGGATCACTTTTTAACGAGCCAAAAAAATTTGAATCCGGCCCGGCCCACCGCGGGTTGGTGAGTAAAATGGGTTGTCTCATGGGTTCACTTAATTAAAAAAAATACAATTTTTTATTATTTTTTCAGTCAAAACTAAATTATATTTTTAATTAAAATTTAAATAAACTTTAATACAATCCAAATACAAAAAAATAAAAAAATACAAGTTATTTATGCGTTGGCTAAAAAAAACCTAACATGTTCTAAATGTAAAGCCCAACTTAATAAAAAACACTTGTGTAACCCTTTTATCTGCGGGTTGGTGAACCAACCCGGCTCACCACAGGTTCAACCATCGTGAGCCGGGTCAAAAATTAACCCGTATTGAAATTTAAAAAAAAAATTTAACCCAACCCGGTCCGAACCTGTGATGAGCCGGGTTGGCTCGTGGGTTCCAACCCAATTTGACAGCTCTAGTGGTACATAAGAAATATCATTTAGATGATAAAAAAAGATTGATTAGTAAATTTTTTAAAAATTGTACGAAAAGTAACAAGCAGCTCCCACATATTTGTTCATTGTATCCACTTATTTGCATATATAGTTTGACCTATATTTGATTACAAGTCACTAAAGCAATAAGGGTTGATTTTTGTAACTTATAATCAAATTCATGCTACATAAGAGTTACATACCGGTTGAATTATAAAAAAAAAATATTAATTAGTAAATTTTAAAAAATTTGGTATTTAAGTAGCATGATTTTACTTGATTGGATTTAAATTTGTGAAGAACGTTGCTAAGTGATTTTTGTAATGAGAAGTTGTTATAGGAGATGGCATGTATTATGTTAAAATTATGTTTGATTTGTGGAATAATTGTGAATGAGCGTATTAGTATGAACAATTGGCTTCTAATGGCTATTACCCCAATTAGAGTCAATTTAAGTAGCAGGTGTGCTTATTTTTTCTTTGATTTATTATATAATGTCGGATGTTAATTAAGTAATATTTGACATAACACTGAAATTTGAAGTCAAAGAACTCTAGCTACCCATGGCGTCAAGTGCTGGTTAGTAGGGATGGCAACATGGTGGTGTCTCGCTATCTCATATCTATTTTTGTAAAAAAAATTCATCCTCATTCTCATACCTAAATCCAACGGGTATCAAACTTTTATCCTATCTCCATCCCCACCAGGTAACAAGTATAATCTCGTACTCATACTCGTACCCGTTTTCTTACTACTTCAATATTAATTTTAATTAATTTTTATAAAATAATAAAAAAATACGATAAAGAAACATAATATTATCAAATATTTATTTTTGATATCGAATACTTTGAAATAAATTATAATTGTTTACATTTCAGATTAGAATACCAATAAAAAAAGAAAATAAATATTCAAATTAAAATATATTTTAAATATTTGTTTACTTCAATTTTTTAAAATTGTAATGAATCTTTTTTTGATATACTAATACAAATGTTAATACATCACTTGATCAAAATAACGCAAAGAATAAATAATAAACATAATAATACAAGTTTGACATAAATCTTGTATCTTTTAAACTCTATTGTATGTTAGATGGTGATAAAAAAAATATTCATGACAATTACATTAAATTTTTATATTGTAATAAATAAAATTTATTTATATAATTATAGTGAAAAAATTACAGTATGATTGATAATAAGTTAAAAAATAAGAAATAATTAGATAAAATATATCGAAATAGTATTCTACATGATGAAAATAAACAACAAATAAAAATATTAAAAAATTAACAAATGTGTGTCTTTAAAACAATTTGAGAGATTATTAAAAAAAATCGCACAAAGGAAAAAATGTATAATTAAGGGTATGATAAGATGAAAAATACCTTAGAGATCTAATAAAACTTTTCTAATATCAACTTATATACTCAATAGTTGATAAATAATGAAAATTGTTTTAACGAAATAAAAAGTTCTTCAAATGAAACAAAAATTAATAATAATAAATAATTTTTTTTATATTATCTAGTAAGTGAAAAGTTCATGCTATTAAATATTTAAACTGATAGTATTAAACATTTTCATGTGAAAGGAAAATATACAATAAATAAAAATATTAAAAAATGATATAAATATTCAAATGTGAAACATATTTTTTTTAATTGACATACATCCTTTTAATATAATTACATAAATGTTATAATAAGATAAAAAATATTATATATATATATATATGGTTACTTAATTATTGGTAATAATTTAAACATGAACGGAGATATGGCGGAGACGAGTATTATGGCGGGGATATGTACATTTTCACAGTGATGGATTCAAACAACATTCACAAAAACAAGTTTATTTGTCATTTCTATAACATATTCTTGAAAACCGATAAGCATGTGTATCATACAAGGATACACATACGACAATATCAATAATACATGTACATACGCAACTTTACATCACTTCAATAATTACATGTAAGTATATAGATCTAATTCTAACATACATGTAATTTTCGCAATCACATTTTTCACATATTTAAATAGTTATCAAATTAATTAAATACTAAAACTAACTGTCCTTTTCTAGTGGTAATATATGCATATATTTGCAAAACTTCCATTGTATACTTTTGACACCAAAGTGTGATTCATGAAAGTTAAATCTCTACACTGACAACATCTTTCCTTTATTGTAATCTCATAATGAAAAGAAGATAAACATTAAATTCTTACTTAATATTTTGTACTTATTGATGTCACATGATATTGTATTTTATTATCTCACCATCTTCTTAATTAGACTATAATCTAAAAGAAAATTTAAGGAGTTGTGATGAAATAAAGAAAAAAAAGAGTTTATAACCCTTTAATTTATACATTACTTATTTTTTTATGCATTTAAAAATAATCTTTAGTAAATTTTGTAGTGTTATCCCTATAATTTGTTTTTTTTTAAGAAAAAAGCTTAGAAGATATTTTAATGACTCAATTATTTGGAAGATATAATATATGTAGATGAATTGTAGCGTGAAAAAATGAAAGGAAGAAAAGTCCAAAGTCGAAACACGCAACCTCGGGTGGTGTGAAGGGTGGGATCCTTGTGTTATGTGTTTGGTGGTGAATGGGTTTAGGCATTAACGACGTGTGTTGTTTGGAAGAGGAATTGAATTGAAGAAAGTGGGACCCAATATGGTGTGGATGACCAAACAAAAATGGTTTCTTTTTGAAGAGGAACCAAATTGGTCCCACTTTAAGATTGTCTCCTCATTTCAATCTCAATATATCAGATTAATAATATCATATGCAAATCTTTATTTTCCCTTTGTTTCCGTTGCTACTCCACAAATCCATCCTCGCCCACAGGTACGCACACGTACGGTCAATCGTCGTTTTCTTCTTACGTATATTTTATCCTAATTTATTATTATTTCAAGTTGGTTGAGATATTATTAACCATGTTATTAACTTTATGATTTAACTTTATCACGTTGATATAGTTTAAGAGTAATTTATTTATTTAGATAATTTAATTTGTGTTCTAAAAAATAATAAATTTGGATGAGACAATTAAAAAAGATTGAAATTTATAAATTTTAAGAAGATATTTCAAATAATTAAACTAGTAAAATTTGAACTTTACTAACAAAATGAAGGAAATTAAAATTTCTTAAGTTATATAATTGTTTATTGTTTAGGACAAAAAGAGTTTATAGGTAAAAAATTTAAAATCGATCCAAATATACAAGGTTGAGTCGACCCAACCCAGACTGAAAGGTTGAACCAGACCAGACCGGTAAAAGGTTGAGTCGGACTGACTTGAAATAAGCTGAATGTCGAGTTGGGTTAGGTCGGACCAAAGATCAAGGGGGTGAAGGTTGACTGACTTGAACCAAAAGTCAAGACGAGTCGTATTGAATTAGAAGTCGAATTAAGTTAAAATAAACTAAAAGATATAGTTGAATTCACTTTAAAATATAAACTAAATTGTTTTATCGAAACAATAAAACTAAAATTTAAAATATTTCAATTACTTTATCAAAACTAATTATTTAAGAAATAAAAAAAATTGATTATATAAATTGTATCAATTTTTAAAAAATTATGACCAAATTATATAAATTTTATTAATATTATTTTTATGAAGTGAATATTAAAATTTGTGATTTGAAACAATTATGGGTTGTTGAAAATCTTGAGGATTATCGTTTTGAAGTTAATTTTTACGTTTATAGTGTTTTTTAATTAATGTAGTAGAGTTAACTGATTTTTCAATGTATCTGTTTTATTGTGAATTTATGATTGTAATTATGTATTGGGTTACAAAATACTTCGTGTTAAATTTGTTTATGTTAAGATTTGTAAACCATATGATTATTTAAGTAAAAAAACATGTCTTAAAATTACAAAAATCTGTATCAATGCAAACCACAAACATTTTACATGACTTAATTGAAAGCGTATGATTAATTTAAAACAAATAAAACTACACTAGACATATTTATTTTGATTTATTCAATTAATTTAGTTTATTCAAAACTTATTCATTCTACATCAAACACCCGTGTATGATACAAATTTATGACTGAGTTACAACTAAATTGTAAAAGTAAAACTATGAAAGGCGAATGTAATAACATTTAGTTTAGTTTTAATGGTAAGCTGTAACACCCAATTTATTTAGGTTAAAAAATATAAGATAGAATTAATATAAAGAAAGTATATTTTCAAAAGTTTTTATAATTGATTTAACGTAATTTGTTTTTTTCGTATTCATTTAGTTTTATAATCAAATTACTCTAACCATGAGATATAAATAAGTATATTAATATCAAAACTTTATCAGGTAATTTTTATTCATTTTACAATTAATTATATTACATCTATTTTCTCCCTTTTTATGATTTACAGTTCAGCGATAAATCTTTCCCTATTTAGTGAGAAAGAACAAGTTACTCAGACAAAGTATTATATATCAAGCAACATAAGTCTTTTGTTATGACTTGTTTTTAATTTTTTTTATATATATATATATATATATATATATATATATATATATATATATATATATATATATATATATATTTGGGATATATGTATGTATATGTAAAATGATTTAATACATATTATAATTTATATACGTGATGATATAAGATATAATCAACAAATGTACATGATGTTGTGTATGGATGATACCTATATATGATAGTATTGTGGCCAATTATTATCAACGATAATGTAAAATAATATATTCTAACTTCAATGTTAACTTAACTCCACTAGATAAAGTTATAATGTGACAAAAAAATTATAAAAAAAAAGAGTTTTTACAGTCTTTGTAAGATAACTGATGTAAAAAAACACCCTAATAATAAGAAGCTAAGATTTTACTAATATTTTTTAACTAAACCTATTCAGACACATTTTAAAACAAGTTACTTCACTACCATAGTATATATATCAAAGGTTATTATTGATATGATTCTTTATATTGAAAATACCCGTAATTACATTATTATCAATATTAAGAATGTATAGTAATGTAAATTACACACACGTTTATGTATGTACGTTGGTAACAAAAATATTTTGAGAGTTATAATTATTTAAAAGAATAGTTTACTTATGCGTGGCGTGATAGTTATTCATTTCTATTCTATTACACAAGTGTTTAATATTTTCAATACATAATCACCCAATGCAATAGTTAAAATTTTTCATTTAATGATAAATTATGGATCCACCATAAAGATTTTACACAAGTTTTTATTAATTCTTTAATACATAAATGCTTAATTATAATTTGTCATATAATGATAAACTATCAGTCCAACATTTATAATTTTTAATACGTAGGTTATATTTTTCTTTTATGAATCAACTTATGTTGTCATAAAGTATTGTTTTTTTTTTTTACATTAAAATGTAGTTAGAAATATAAGTATCTAAAATAACAGTAAGAAAAAACCTCCGAGAGATCTGTACATAAAAGAAAACTTCAAATCTGTTCGGAAACAATAACCAAGTTTGTTGTGGTCTCTAACATATTCTATTTATATCCAGAGAATGTATTTTTCAATCATAATTATTTTCATACTTAAAATATGTATTAATTATAAATTTCAATTATATAACACGAAATATGTATCCCATGCGGCATACAAAGAAGTATTGAATTTACATTACATATTTAGTTAAATTGATTCCGTAAACTAGTAAACTATCAAATTATTCGTTAACAACAAAATTATAAATATATAAGAAAACGTGTGCCAGTTAAAACATTAAACATATGGAATGATATTAATTACAATAGAAAAAGATCAAATATAATTCGACCTATGATTTAATGTCATGGTAGAACACATGAGAAACATGTTAGCAGTATTGATTGAAATGTATTGTTTTTAGCATAAGTTTGAATTTAAATAAATAAAAATAATGAGATAATAAATGTAGAAGAGAATATTTGATATATGAACAATAAATAGGGTGAAAGAAAGTAACAGAGATGTGAGTTAAATATTTGACGTGGGTGATGCAGATATTAACTCAAATACAGCTGTGCAGAGTCCATAAAGAAAAATCTTGCTGACCACTCTTCTCGGGTATATATAAACACGACTCATTCACTCACACCATCGTTCACACACACACACAAAAGAAACCCACAAAAAGCATTCATAACTCCTTCCTTTGTTTCTTCCGTCACCATTCGCGGTTTCATCACTTCGCCATACCTCAACCTTCAACCTTTGATTGGATCTTTGTTTTCTTGTCTTCTTGTTTTTTTCTTGTTTTCCAAACAGGGTATAAGCCTGTGTGAAGAGAGTGCGATATGCATGATAATTGGCGTGAACACCCGATCCCTTGGGTGCTTCTACCAACTCCACCACCGCATTAGTTAAATTCGGTGTTGGAATCGGACAAAGGTTCGAGTGAGCGACTCAAAGGGCCAAAGCGCCAAAGCAAAGCCAGAGAAAGCAAAATGATTGATTCGGTTCTTCTCGCTCTTTTCTTGCCATGCCTCGGCATGACTGCGGTTTTTATCGTCTACATGTGCCTTCTTTGGTACGCCACCACCCGCCACCATCCCTCCGGTAATGGGCTACCGGTGAAGCAGGTCGCTAACAAGGGTCTTTCTCCTCTGGAGTTGGAGAAACTCCCCAAAATCACCGGCAAAGAACTAGTTTTGGGTACCGAATGCGCCGTTTGCCTGGACGAGATCGAGGGCGAGCAACCGGCTAGACTGGTCCCCGGTTGCAACCATGGCTTCCATGTCCAATGTGCTGATACTTGGCTCTCCAACCACCCTCTCTGTCCTGTTTGTAGGACTAAACTCGATCCCCAGATTTTTACTTCCCATAATCCCTGTTGAACATTTCAATCCTCTGTTATCTTTCAACCAAAATAAATAAGGGAATTATTATTATTATTATTATTAATTTCTTTGTTGATGGTGCTTCTTTCTTCATTTCATAATGCGCGTATTTTGTTGGTTTTTTCGTGAATTTAGTTTTAGTTAACATGTTAATTTATAATTTCATTTTTTTTATGATGTTTCCTTTGGATTTGGAAAAGATAAACAATAATGTGTTTGTGAAAATGTTTTAAAAAATTTAAATGTGTCATGAATATTGGAACGGAAAAAAAATCGGTGAATTGACGCCATCACGTAAATCCCAGACCGGTGGGTGAGGATTCGTTAAAAGCATGAATGAATGGGTCGTGAACTGAACGGTTTCGTTTGCTTTTTCCGTTGGAGTCACAGAGTGTGTAGATTTTTTTTATTTTGATTTTGATCCTATCACGGCAAAATACTACTATACAGTTTGATGCCAGCTTGGAAAGCTTCATTTCAATTTCATAAAACTTGAATATAATTCAATTATTAATTTTTTTTTTCTAATTGAATATCTGGAGTTTTGTTTTATAATCTATCCACATTATGTTACAATTTGAATTAAAAATAAAACTGCACTTGCATCCAATTTGATTTGAACCATTTCTTTGTCAATCGCTCTCAGCTTGGTTTTGAGTTTTCAAACTGCTAATAATTAAAGAGTGCGTAAGAAAGAAGAACCATTCCAAATAAAAGCAAGAGTGTAATTATTGCGGGTAATGGAGATAGATAGACCATTAAAATTGTATTTCACAATATTTTTCAGTTAACATGTCCCTTTAAACAAGTTTAGTAAAGTTTTTTGTTAAGGTGTAGCGGCTGATTTCAAAGAAATTAATTATACTCAACATAAGAAATCAAAAACTTATTATCATAATTTTAACATGATAAATGATTTCAAATATATTAAAACAAAAATAAACACCAGAAATATCTTTCATTTACTCTACTAATTTGTGAAGTTTTATTTTATGAGGTAATTTTACCTCATAATTAGCCTACGTCATTGGTTATTCATGAGCTAGAAAAGTAATGATAACACACTTTTTGTCCTATTCTTTCAATACACATATTTTTATTAGTTAAATTTCTTTAAAATCATAAATAATCCGTTCAATAAAATGTAAGACATGAAAATTTGTCCTAACTTTTAGTAAACGGTAACACTTTAAAAGAAAATATATTTATTCCTGTCCTTGTGTAAGTCGCCTTCCAAGCTTTGTACGATCATTTTCTAAAATGTTTTATATTTCTACTGATACAACTTGCCTAGAAATAATACTTTATTCTTTAAAAAATGTATAAATATTAATTATTTTTTTACCTAGATGGAAATTGGAAAGAATATATTCCTAGTGTTAATGTTTTGCATAATTTGCATGCTACGCTTCCCAACAAGAAGAATTAATGAGAGTAATTAATGATTGTGAGAAGTTTCATGAGTTTATGGGTTGCGAAAGAAATGGTGGAATGGGTCCCACCCGAAGCTGCATTGTGGCTACTGTTGTGGTTTGTTCATAACCTTTTGACATTGAGGTTGGGAACGAAAGAAAGAAAGGTCTCAACAGCTGTGAATTCATGATTTTTCTTTTCATTTATTAAATATTGTTTTATATAAAAACAGAAATATTGTTAATAAAATTATATTTGATAAATTGATTAACTCAAATTTTTTATTGATGCAAGTAATTACGAAGTCTATAATGATAATAATAATAAAAAAAATTATACGTACGTGTATGGTTTAGTGGTTTAGTCATTCATGGGTGAGAACTTGTCTTAATGCAGTGCAAAACAACATGTAGTCCCAGACGTTTCTAAGATATTTTTTCTTTCAGTCAAAAGTATCTTCCTATGTTAAATTATATTTTAAAATATTTTAAATATCGTAATATACATTTTAGTTTTAATTTTTGTTTTTATTAACTTTTTCTATTAAACTTAATTATGATTATATTATTATAACATCGCTATTACATCAACTATGAAAAAGTGTTACGTGAATATATAACATACCAGAAACTAAAATAAGAAAAATATTTTATTTATAGGATTGAAATACAATAATATTTTATATATATATATATATATATATATATATATATATATATATATATATATATATAGTGACTAAAATAAAAATTATAGTTGAGTATTTCGAGTTTGGATTTTAAGTTGGTATTTAAAAATGTGAGGGCTAAGAGAACTATTCTTCTCGTGCAATAGAAACATTTTTTTAATGCATCTATGAGATCTAATATAGAAATTAAAAAAAAAATTAAAACCTTATTATTTTCTATTTTAAAAATAAATATAAATATTCAACACTCTTCAAACAAGTAGATATGGATTTGCGTTGGACAAAATGATAGAAAAAAATATCCCATGCATTTAAGATTTGATGCAACTCTTGGTAAATATCTCACTTTGTTATTTAACGTTGCTTTCTGGTTTCTATTATTAAAATTTAACCATGTTGCTTTCCTATATTTTATTTTCAGTCCTTCTCGTCCATATATTTCGGATAATTGGAAAATATAAATAGAAAAAAATATCCTTCTTTAAATTTTAAAATCCATCAACACAATACTTAACGAGAACATGACCTCATCCAGCCATGTATGGTTTGCCATGATTCATACGAGGAATGTAAAACGTTAACAACTAAGACATTTTTTTTTTTATAGAATTTCTTTTAAATAATAACGGATTTTTGATAATCCATAACATTTATTTAAATAATATGATTACATTTCATGATGAAAATATAATGTTTTTTTAAAAGCAACAAAAATTTCAATAAGACTTTGTAAATCTATTAAATTTTATAATGATTTTAATAAATTTATTTAATTAATTATCTAACATGTAAAATTATATATTAAATTAAGTTATGATATTAACAAAATAACATTAGTATAAGAAAATTATTAAATAGTAATTCGTTTTGAGACAAAAAGATAATGAATCACTATTAAATAATATATATACCATTTTATAATTTAAAATTTTATTGATATCTAAAATTATCTCAATTATAAATAGAAGTTTATATTTAATTTGTGAATTAGAATCTAAAGTAGTCTTTAATATTAGCTATCACGTATTAGTTATCAAGAAATTAGTGGTGTCTAAACTAATCTCTAAATTAAAATTATAGATTAGTTTAAAATCAATAATATTAAGTAGTTAACAAATATTGATAATTAATATTATAAATCAATTTAGATTTTAATTCACAAATTAATTACAATTTTCTATTCAGACTATTTTAGATACTTATAAGTTTTAGTTCATATTAACCTAATTAATATAATAACTAATTATTTTGATTTCTAAAATGAGTTAATATTTAATGATTTTCTTATAGTAATTATTTTATTTTAAGTAGTATATTACTTCTGAAAAATATTATTTATTGTGTGTAATAAACTTTTGTGATTTAAAATTAATAATATTTTAAATTATTTGATAGCACAAATAGAAAACTTAAATTAATTACTTAATTTAATATTATAAATTTATATTTATTTGACAAATTTTGTTTCAAAATGATTTAAAACATTAGAAATATCATTTATTAAAATGATAAGAAAATTCATAAATTTAATTTAGAAAAAACAAATTAATAATATCTACAAAATAGATAAATAAATTGTTGAATTTGGTAATAGGAAAAAATATTAATTTTTAGTAACTTGCATAAAATTTATAAAATCTAATAACTTAAAAGAATTCCATAATTTTATGTTCTTAAAAAAAATAAAAACTAAGTTAAAATTGTATTTTTTTAGTGATATGTCAAAATGAATGTCAGAATTTAATTCCGAAGTGAATTTTGGTCAGAAATAGTGATTAATATTATTTAGATAAATATTTTGAATAGTATTTAAATAAAATTTTTTATGAGTGACTTCAAAAAAATCACCAAATTTTTACCATAAACAGTAAATATATTTAAATGATTATTGTAAATAATATGTTCTAAAAATATTTTATTGTAAATGTGTTACTTTAGGGAAGCAAATTCTAAATATTATATTCTTACCGGATATTGTACTAGTTTTTAAATATACTTATTAAGAAATTAAATGATTTTCGTATGTAACATTAAGCAAAAATTAATCAACTGCTCATCAGAAGTTATAAGGTTGAATCTTATATATGCACATACGTTAGTTTCTTTAAACAAAGAATTTTGACCTTTTTGTCGGGTCTATGAAGGAGAGATGTTCATTAGAAAAATACAACACCAATGAAATTTGAGTTCAATTTTATAAAATGTTGATATTTCTCTCAACCAAAAATCTTAAGATAATAAATTTATTAGTCTTCATCGTTATATGATGTTTCAATTTTTTTAATTTTACGAAATGTGAAACTTAATCTTATATTTAAACATTTTGAAATGATATGCATGAACAAGATTGTCTTGTTTCCCACGGAGGCATGGATCATAATTCTATTTAGATTTTTTAGGTAAATATCGATTTCATCTTGGATACTTGTGATTTTCATGGGATGAGTACAAATATCTAATTCACTGGTACCAACACCTATATATAAAACCTATAATTGAAATCAAGTTATATTTGTTCATGTGATTCGTTATATGATATTATTCAATAGTTTCCAAAAATATCTAATGAGCAGTATTCTTTACGTCGTATTTCTCGGATTTTATGAAAAGTAATTGTTTATTAAAATTTGTCAAATATCATTCGCCTTTTTTGCACAATGGCTTTGTTTCAACTAAAATCTACCAGGAAAAACAATCACACAATCACGAGTAATTTCAAGAATGCTAAAAGACATGTGACAGTTAAAGCTATAGTCGATTGGTTACTCTTTTTTATTTTAAACACGCGGATACCAACGATGCAGTAACGGTTCCCTTTTCTTCCTTTTTCTTTTCGTCTTTTCTTCTATAACATGGTTATTTTTTAATGCAGAATATTCTTGTTTGGTATCGCAAGTCTTTTGGGGTTTCTTTAAAGAGTTTTCTTGCAAATTCTTTTGCGTGTAAAACATGTGAATGGATTCACCACATTGATGAAGCGGCAATTGAATAGTTCTCGACGGAAAGGACCCTTCTGATTTGAACGAGAAGCTCAACTATATATGTGAGCATTTCTGTATACACATTTGGATGAGTTCATTGTTATTTAACCATAGTTTAGGACTTAGAGAATATTTTCACATTAAAAATATTGATGTATTTTTTTTTATTGTTATATTGTTGTTGTTGTTCACGTATTCTTCCAGGTGTAAGAGAATTATTTCCGTAATATATATTCTAGGATCGTTGATGGGTTGAAGGACACTGATATCAGTAACTTTTATGCAGAAGAACATGATTTTTCATGAACTATACTCAATTTGGACAGAGAGCATAATAATGTTTTTCATCTTGTGATCTTCATGAGGTTCAGTCCAAAGGTTATTCCATCAAAAGATTTTAGCCGCATAATTTTTGTGTTTGAATTTGCAAAATGCTGAGAACTGGTTATTAAACTGATAAGTGGTTAGAATTGAAATTTAAGTCTAATTTAATCTTACAAAACTAACTTGTAAGGTGAGGTTTGTATCTCACTTATATATTGTGAATTGACCTTATTTCTAGTCGATATAGGACATCCAACACACTCCTTGTCCATTAGCGAGTGGAACAGAATGTCCAAAAAATCTTACTTGGATAAACTCTAATATGACTATGATATATATTAAAAACCGATTTTGTAGGTTAAAATAAACTTAAAATCCACTTCTAATATAAATGTTCAGTATGATGGACTCTTGTATAGATCATTGAAGGATGAGGGTGAATTTATTTACATGTATTATTTTAGCGCAGTGAGGTTAATAAAAATTAAAAGTAGTTTGGAACAGCACAAAAATTATATACAACAACTCTAAAAGAACTAATGTTTTAGTTCTTGACACCTCATCTTATAATTCAAACAAACTTGTGAAATATTTAATTTTTTTTTAATAAACTACTCTTTTTATGTTAAATAAGAGTAATAGAAAAACGTAAAATCTATAATCAAAGTTAATCTAAACAAATATTTTAAATATATTCATTAACTGTAGAAGAACAATTTTTGTGTAAGATATTTAAATTTCTATTTCACGTCCATTTTTGCAGATGTGTAACAAAATACTAATATTCATGGAATCATAGCTAATGAAATATTATCTTTCAATCACATTTTTAGTAAATAAAAAGCATATATCCAAAACTTTTTAAGAAAAATTAACTTAGTTCTACTTAAAGTTTAAAAGAGTGAGTAACTTTTTTGAGAATATATAAGTGGAGTTTTCAATTAGAAATTATACATTTGATTCACAAATTATATATCCTTGCTTTCGTGATTACAAACATAAGAAACCACTTAAAAAGAGTTACTCATAAAGAGGTATATGATTATTAGAAAGAAAGTTAATTTTATAATTTCAAATAATTTCGTTGTTAAAATATGTTATTATACTTGAAAATCAATTACTTTTTATTTAAATATTTATAAATCTATAAATTTTAATAACTGATTATGATGTAGATCATTTACTTGACCTTTTTTCATTTAAAAATGACATGTTTTAGAATGTTAGTAATAAATTTATTTTCTTAAATTTTTAAGCTGAAAATAGTTTCGATATTCGGTAGGAAACATTTCAACAACAACAAGACAGTTTCAACATTCATCACATCACAACGTTAAAACCAAGATTCAACTCCAATTTACCAGCATTTCAACTAGGGAATTTTAATTACTCTAAAAATCATTAAATCCAAGATTCAACTCCGATTTACCAACATTTCAACAAGGGAATTTTAATTAGGAAAATAACATTTTAACAAAATTTGAAAAATATTTCATTTAGGTAAAAAGAATATTACTTTATTACTTTATTTATTAAAAAATAAAAATTTAATCTATTTTAATTTTATTTATAGAAAATTTGTCAAAGTTAATTTTTTTTTGTCAAAAACTCATTTTACTTTTAATTACTCTAAAAATCATCGAGTTCCAAAAATGGAAATTCCAGAATGTTATTTTATAGAAGGGTTAATAAATTATAACATAGATTACGTCTAAAGTTGCCATTTTCAGTTATTATGTAACAGAAAGTAATGTTTGTGGACCTACCACTATTTTGTTTTTGACTTCATTGACAGCTGTAGGTATTTTATACATCTACTATGCTCCATTTTTGGAAACTAGTTTGACATCTGTGTTTTTTTATTTTCTCTTCCTTGCGAAGTTGTACCTAGCTATGTTTTCTTGCTCATAAAGAATTGCAGGAAACTGGAAATTATATAAATAACTTTTAAATTTCTCATCGCGTTATACGAATATTTCAACTTGGTTAAGTACTACCACACTTTAATTTAATTAAAGTGTAAAACAACGTGTTTAATTTTTTTCCAATGCCTAAACATAGTGTATATTAGTTGTTGACGTAAGACTAGTTATTGACTATCTTTTCTTGTTCACGGTTCAATCTGAGTTTTCCAACACAATTAAATATGTAGGACCAACAATCAAGGATGAATATAAACACAAACTTTAAACTCAGAAAAAAAAAATAGCAAGTTCATTAAAGAGGAATAGTAGTATTACATGGACGTTTAAATACATAAAATACGCATACTTAATTTGTTAAAATAATTTTGAAGTTTGGTTGATCTCAAACTGTTGTTTTAATTTTACATAGAATATTAAAATTTAATAAATAGGTATTTATTATTATTGTGTTAATCAGAATTTATTAAAGTTTATCTGAAATAGTTTGTTATCACATAAGGAAGTTAGTTCAATTTTATATAGAACTCTATTATAGAGTATATGAATGTTTGTTTGTGATTTAGCTATAATAATTACATTTTATGCAGGAATAATATATTGTATGACTGTAACTAATTATAATACGTTAAAATTTATGACTGTTAAAAGAGTGTGGTCAGTTAACTTTTTCTTATCTAAATATGTATTATTCCTTCTATTTTCTTTTTTACGTGAACGAAATAAATATAATAAATATTTGTATTATAATAAAATTTATTCTTGTCTTAGTTTTATCGTTCTTCTATCTCTTGTAGATATATTAATATTTTTACCGTGCAAAGGCTTGACGGGACCTTTTGAAAATAATTAAATGTATTTGCTATACAAATCCAAATTTATGAATATAATAAAATTTAATGTAAATATTTTATTATTTTATTGTAAAAATACATCTAAGTTATTTATATATTTTCTTAATATAATGTACTTTATTATAGAATTGTTTCAAAAATGATATGTGATCACTGAACCAATGAAAATAAAGAATTTAAATATAAATCAAATAATAAATAATAGTTTCACGTGTTTTGAAAATAATTAGTTAAATATTCTATTTTTATATATAAAAATAAAACAAGTTTTACGGACTTAAAATAGATTTAGTAGTGAATTGAAAAAATATAAATATAGATATTTGTATGTACGTTAAGAGTTTTTGTTTTTAATAATAGTTATATCTTTTATACATAAATAAATAATTACAATAATTAAATCTCTTTAATTGATATTCTTTTTTTTCCATTAAATGATATAGAAAAATGTAAGGAGTAAATGACCTAAGGGTGTGCTCTTATGGGGTGATGAACTGAGAGGGAGGAAAGGATTGATTTGGGTTGATTAGAAGGTGATATTTATGTTGCTTTTTTTTTATGAATTTGTGAGTGATAATAGAGTGGATTTAAGAGTGATTTTTGTGAAAGTTTGTGAAATATTTGACTGACGTGAGTAAAAGAAATTTAATTTAATAGATGAAAATATATAATGACCTATTTGTCCTTGGTGCTAAAAAAGTATAATTAAATGATATTTAGATAAATTGTAATTATTTTTTCATATATTATTATAATAAATTAAAATATTACAAATGTGATGTGTAATCAGAAATAACATGTATTCGGATACTAAACCATTTGTAATTGGATACAAAATAACATGTATCCGGATACTGAACCATGTAACCAGATACAAAATGGTAAGTGCAAAAATGAATTCAGATACAACTATTTTTTCATTGAAAAATGTTTTTTTTTTCATAAGGACATTGTGGTAATTTGCCACACTTATCTCTCAAATTTCTTCAAAAAGGAGAGATTCATTTATCTACTAATCCCGCTAACATTCGTTTTTCCATAGTTGCCTTTCTGCAAAAAAGAATATCTCTTTTTCCTCCTATTCATCGCTCTCCATTCTGCTTCTACAGTCTTTCATCGCATGAGAACAGGGCCTACGATACAAATGTTAGACAATTCTAGTAAAATATAAAGAGTAGATGATATAAAAGTATAAATGTAAAACAATACCCAAAAATATAAATAATAGGCTATCTAAAATTACAAAGTACAAATAATACAGACAAAGATATAGATAAAACTTATAGTTAAATGTGTTTTTGTCTCTCAACTTTCGCTGAATATTGAAATTAGTTTCTTTTCAAAACTCTAGCCTAATTTAGTTCTTAACTTTAGAATTGCATGAATTTAGTCATTTTAACAAATTTTGTTAAGTTGATTCAACGTTTCATATATGGTTCATGATAGTTTCTTAGCTAACATCGAAACAAAAATGTGTCAAACGGTATAAATAACTCAAATGCTATCATAAAATGTGTTTGAAACTCTTAAATAAACTTAAAAAAAATTGATTAAAATGAATAAAGTTTGAAGACTAAATTAGACAAAAATTCTGAGAATTGATTAATTTCAATTTTGACTGAAATTTGAGAAAAAAAATATTTAATTCTAAAACTTACAAAGAAATTGACTCCATAAAGACACAAATAATAAATAATTTAAAAAAATGTTGAGTCAACTTTATGAAAATACAAAGATTATATTATGAAAAAATAAATAAAAAAATAGACGATATAAAAATATAAAGAATAAACCATACAATAAAATGTAATTAGTGGGCTACGTGGAAATACATATGTTAAACGATTAAAAAAAAATGTAAATGTTAAGTAATATAAAATATAAATGACAGATCACATAAAAATTATAAAACATTGCAACTTTGTGTATGTTGTTAATACTAAAAGTTTTGAAGACAATGTTATTGTTTAATTTGCATATAGAAATACTCATTTAATCAATACATACATACACACATTAAGTAATCAGTCACATACATTATTTTGGAATTTCAAGTTAGAAGTACAAAAATTTTAAAAATGCCAAATCGTAACTAAAATTCAAAAAGCACATTTATTTATGTATTAATTTGTATGTAAAAGAAATTAAAAGACAAAAACCTACTATTAATATATTAGATTATGAGTTGAAGAATTGATTTAAGTTCGATCAGAGTCTCTAAGGCATACACAACAACATAAATTTTGTACCCTTAATTAATTTTGGAAACTAAAGGCACACTTTAATCCTTTGTAACTCTCTTGTCAAACTTTCTCCGATAATGTATATTAATGACTAGTTCATACACATCATCTTTTATATATATATATATATATATATATATATATATATATATATATATATATATATATATATATATATATATATTTATTTATTTATTTGAACGAACTCGTATAATAGAATAACTGATATTAGATTTTATAAATAACAAGTAAATATATTTTATTTTAAATTAGGAAATAATATAATAATGACTTAAATATGTTTTTTTCTTTAATTTTTAGTAAATTTTAAAATTAGTTATTTTAAAACTTTGAATCAATTTAATCTTTTATTATATGTGAATTTAATCATTTTAATCAAATTTTGTTAAGTTTATTTAACATTTCAAGCACGTTTCATAATAGTACTTGACATAACATTAAAGTAAAAATATATAAAATAATATAAATTCAAATTTAATAATAAAAGATTAAAAACTAAACTAAAATGAAAAACTAAACTTATCTAAAATTTTAAAATAAAAACATATTTAATTATATAATAATAAATAAATGAATTCTTTAATTCACTTAATTAAAAAAATAAAAATCTTTTTACTAAACTTCATTGAGTAATTGCATGGTTGTTCTAGTAATTTCTCTTTTGGTGTAGTTGAAAGGAAAAGAGAGCAGAAAATGCGTGACAGCTGAACCAACGTTGGAAAGGGTTTTCTGGGCCAATGATAGATAGCCATGAGAAGAAAGAAGCTTGAAGAAAGTGAAACAGAGGAGAAGGTAGAAAAGAGAGAATGCGTGCAGAAGAAACCATGATCTCTCATCTGATGACGCTTTTACTATGAGGTGTGACACGAGTCTCCCTCTTCGGAATTGCAGTTCACGGACATTTATTTACCTAATCTATCTCTACCTAGTTTAGGACTAAGAAGAAGAGGAAAAGGAAGAAACACGGGTTTGCCTTTTTGACCTTTCCAAGGACACGTGACCTTCAACTATTATGGCCTGGGTCCAACCACTGCAATTATTTACGAATTACGAGGGAAGACAACAACTTCCATACCCCAACACGTGACACTTGTCCCATTACTTTTATACGTGTCATTATCCTACGCATACACCCTTCTCTCCCATCCCTCTCATTAATTCCACACTATACATTCACAGTCGCAATCATAATCACGCTCCCAACTCGCCCTAACGTCTTTTTTCCATTAAAATTATGTTTTTATTCTTTTTTTCGAAAAGTT
>Ga0214542_1004329_pt1:25000-28279 | contig 28279 bp, 9 predicted proteins | sample CNSS1metaG_FD_160096 | JGI IMG/M metagenome (GOLD analysis project Ga0214542, IMG submission 160096) | Root nodule microbial communities from cowpea collected in UCLA plant growth center, Los Angeles, California, USA - CNSS1 | ecosystem: Host-associated > Plants > Roots > Nodule...
GCTGAAGATAGATAGTATATTCTTTGTATAAACAAAAAAGAAAAAAAAACTAGGATAGAGTGTGCTTCTACGGTATAATACGTGTATCGTTTAGTTCACTTTTGGCTGAGATTGTGGTCACTGGTCAGATTTCGTCTTTTACAAATTGTCTTGTTCTTGATATGATTTAACATCTGTGTGCTTTATACGTTTTTACAGACTTCCTCATGGCCCTCCAACTTTGGTTCTTAGCAGCCGAAAATATCAAGATTTCTTTAGAAATTTAAAGATAATAATAACCAGAAAATAACGAGAAAGTAATTTATGGTAATATATATGAATATGTAAATCCTTCTATTTCTTCAGTTTCCTTTATTTCAAGCTCTTCGCTGTGGCTTCTGGTGGCCAGGAGTTAGTCTTGCAACGTTTTTCTCGAATTGTTAAATTTGAATAATTAAAACATGTTTGGTGGGTTGCTGCTGCAGACGTTGGTGGCGGGTGAAGTGTTTTTGTTCAGTCATTTAGTAGCTGCTAACAAAAAATGGTTTTTTTAGTTACGCTTATATCTGTACAATATTCTCCATATTTATGTCTTTTAAAACAATTGTTATATCAACCCAAGCCTGCTCAGTGAAGACCCACTGTGTCAGTTGTTTTCTTGTAGAGTTTTGAACAGGTAAGATGTTTCTGGATTTATCTATTTATATGTGATATGTTATATATATCATAACTTGGAACATTTGCAACCTCAAAAATATGAAGGGATTGGACCAAGTTGTCCCAGTGCTAATCTTCCTACACTGAAATCATAGTCTAGGGTTTAAAAACAACTATCATATTAGTCTTATTCAAAGGATGCAACTTCTCAATTTGAAAAAAACTAGCTCTGGTTAGTTATGATCTCTCTGATTATCTGTGAACTTGCATGCAGAATATGTTCATATATGTCTTTTTTTTTCTTTAAATGTGAATCGGATGGGTAAATCCACTTCCCATGACCTTTATTGCTTGAGAACCATTAAAGGGTATTAAGAGCCTGACCCGCCCGAGTCCTTTACCCGCCCAAATAAACGGGTAAGAATAAGGTGAGAGAAGCAAGTCTTTTTGTGCTGTCTAATGTGGCTTGTCTCTACTCTACTTGCTTTTGAACAGTGCATAGTGGTTTAGTCCTTACTCTTTAAGTTCATGAATCCATCCCCAACAAACCTAAGCTTACGATTCCACTGAGTTATAGCATGTTTACAAGTAATATACTGTACGAAAGAGAGAATGGGTTATGTGTAAAAAGGGTGTTGTTTATACGAACTGCAGAAAAAAGTTGAGACTCCTCCCTCCCCAATATGAAGCCAATTTTTTTTGTTTTTACACAACTCTTCTTTAATCGTAAAGATAAAGCACCGTCAATGGAGCGTTGTACATACTTATAAGTGGGTCCCGTGCTATCGTAAAAAACGATTGCTTAAGTAAACTACTGTTGCTTTACTATAGTCAATTGGTTAAGAAACTGTTGTTTAAACTTTAAGGTTGACTGTCTTTGAAGTTGCTCAACTAAGAAACCTGCTTTTAATTTTAAGTTTAACTTTTATTATATCTATAAAGAAAGAGGGAAGTTGAAAAATTAAAATAATCAATGTAAATATTTTTAAAAATTTATTGGGTGTCATTCCTTTCATTAGTTTTTGGTTAACTAAGAAAGGTGGGTTATGTACCAGCATTTTTGTTGAATATATTTAGACACTTGTAACTGCCGAACCCAAATTTGGTTATTTTAAGAGTTGGAAATGGAATTAAAAAAGAATGGTGATGATATTCTTGTTGGCTATGGAGTTGTTCGATTAGTTGGATCATAGATGCAAAGCATTCACGAGGTACACATGTCCAATAGTTGTTGTCCCTATCAGTGTGTGATGGAGGACCAAGGATTGAATCGAAGGACATGTGTCAGCTAAACATTTCCTCTAGCGTTGTCCTAGCTATTACGCTTTGCGTTGGACACGTGGCCCATTATCCCCTACAAAATAAAACACTGGGCCATTTCGGTGGCCCGTCTCTTTCACAATTTCGGATAGCACTGGATTCTGTTTCTGTTGTTATGTACCCTTGCTTTTATATATCATTGTGTACTCGGTACTCCTTTGTCGGTGTTTTATTTCTACTTGGTTCTTTCAATTTCTTTCGTATATATATATATATATATATCTCTGAATTCTTATTAAGATAAAGTGACGCTTTTATGGTTTCATAGAAACATGTCATCAATTAATTGCGAAGTTTACAGAATATAATAGAAGAAGGTACATTGAGGAATGTGTTAAGAAAAATGGGTTCTTATCTATATCTTCATGTATCTTCGTTTCCCTGTCCCCATAGTTAATTGACACCTCACAGACCAGACACATGGTCTGTTAGGAATCCAAGTGTGAGTCTAAGTCCCACATTGACCAGTATTGAGAAAGTAGAGCACCATATAAGGATCAAGGCCCATAAACCCATTGCCTTAAGGTTTTGGGTTGAGAGTGGTGTCAGTATCTTATGTGGTTAGGCTCATATCTCATTGGTGTTGTTCTCCCCAGTGAAACCCCTCCTTATAATCCTAACAAAGTGGTATCAGAGCCGATGGTTAAAATCGGTTCAGACGAGTGCATGTCCCTGTATCGAAAGTCTTCCTGGCAAAGAGTTCCAGGTAAGCGTGTCCCGTTAAGATGAACGGCGGTACGAGAAGGGGTACTCGTGGTTGGGAATGCTTCCGCTGGAGGGGGAGTGTACCAATGTGGTTGAAGGGACTCACCCTTGAGGGGGAGAATGTTAGGAATCCAAGTGTGAGTCTAAGTCCCACATTGACCAGTATTGAGAAAGTAGAGCACCATATAAGGATCAAGGCCCATAAACCCATTGCCTTAAGGTTTTGGGTTGAGAGTGGTGTCAGTATCTTATGTGGTTAGGCTCATATCTCATTGGTGTTGTTCTCCCCAGTGAAACCCCTCCTTATAATCCTAACAAAGTGTGTTAGGAATCCAAGTGTGAGTCTAAGTCCCACATTGACCAGTATTGAGAAAGTAGAGCACCATATAAGGATCAAGGCCCATAAACCCATTGCCTTAAGGTTTTGGGTTGAGAGTGGTGTCAATATCTTATGTGGTTAGGCTCAAGTCTCATTGGTGTTTGTTCTCCCTAGTGAAACCCCCTCTGTAAAACCTGACAAAGTGGTATCAGAGCCGATGGTTAAAATCGGTTCAGACGAGTGCAGTAAGGTCCCTGTATCGAAAGTCTTCCTGGCAAAGAGTTCCAGGTAAGCGTGTC
>Ga0214542_1004330_pt1 | contig 28271 bp, 13 predicted proteins | sample CNSS1metaG_FD_160096 | JGI IMG/M metagenome (GOLD analysis project Ga0214542, IMG submission 160096) | Root nodule microbial communities from cowpea collected in UCLA plant growth center, Los Angeles, California, USA - CNSS1 | ecosystem: Host-associated > Plants > Roots > Nodule | place: USA...
CTTATCAAATATAAACTTCTATTCTAAACAGGTGTACCTCTTTTTCTGAGAAGAAATGAAGCAGATGGAATTTCACACCTCAACCACGAAATTTTTTGCAGTGACCACGAAATTTTTTGCAGTGAAAGTAAATGTAAGTGAAACTGAAAGTGAAACTGAAGAGGGGTGCAGGGTATATAAAAGACTGGCCGGTAATTAATTCAGGCAGCCAACTAACTTTGCCATTCATAATTGCGTCTACCTAATTAAACTTTTTTTATTTATTTAATTTTCCAAGGACATAAATGGAAGAGCATGAATATTTGGAGGTGCAGAAGAAATATTGGGGGTGCAGGAAGAAACCCCCTTGTCAATTTTAAAAGATAGTTTTGATTCTGCCGTTTTCTTAAATGTGATAATTTAGTCCGCACGTGAAATCCACTACATTTCAAAAATGAGGTCTAAGACATTGTGTTTAAGACGATGGAACAAAATGCTGTACAAAATTGTTGGAAACAAAAAGTATTTTTGACTAATCGTGAAGATCTAAAAAACAATTTAACCGAATGCTTAATTATAAGTTATTTTAGGTACACTTTTAAACACACATTAAATCCAACTTAAAAGCTAAAAAGGATTTTTTTTATAAAAAAGTTACTGTACAAATTGATTTTAATTAATGAAAAACATTTGAATTTTTTACTGATTTATTCCTTCTATTTCTGTTTTAAAAAATGACAGAAATTTGATACACCTACTTGGCCTTTAAACATGCAAAAGTTTTTGCTTGTGACAGGTAATTGTGGAGTATACTAATATCCATCCACCACCATTTAAATAATATTTTTCTTTGCTGAATTTCATTCATTAAATATTAAATAGTGAAATAATATATTTTAAATCGTGTCACCAAATTTCTTTGGGATGTTTTTTAGCATTTAGGACATTCATTCCAATGAATCTTCCCTTTAAGATTTTTAAGATTTTAATAGGTTGGACTGATTTAAGAAATTACATCAGCCTCTATAACCATCACTCCTAAAGCCAGATTAATAAAGTTAGTAATTATTTTTTTTATAAGCTTAATTAAATTAAATTTAAACTGAATATCTTCAATTCAACTGAATTCCATAAAAAAGTTATTGAATGCTTAATATTTTTTATTTTTGTTTGACTTTATCATCAATGGAATGGCATTTTTTGTTTTGTTTTTAATTTATCGGTCAATTTGATATCTTTTGATTTGATAAAGTTGGAAAAGATTGTGATCAAGTTGAAAAAGATTGATAAATTCATCGATTAGTTGAAGATAACAAAAATCAAACTAATAGATTAAAAAAAAAACACTAATTACAACAAATATTTAAAGTGATACTTAATTATAAATACTTAAAATTTAATTAAGATGGTTTATATAAATCAATTAAATAATTTTATTAAGAACGTAAGAGTCAATATAATGAGAAGAAGAAACTAACTCTATAGCTTGGGACAGTGGCTATTACATTTCTACAGTGCAAATAAAACTCTATATTCAGATGCATCAGTTATATCCTTGGACAATCTACCCGTGCACTTGAAAGGTGGATGATTTAGTCAAACAAAAACATCAAATACAATTACGAGTTTATCATGTGTGCTTTCAGAATTCTCGTGACTATCAAACAAAGTCCAAATAAATACACAACGACAACAAAAGATTGCAGAAAAAACAGAAAGAAAAAATATAAGATAGTAGTACGCATACAATGTTCACAACTATATTGTAAACATTTTGTATCATTTACGTCCCAAGGTTAACTTAAATTCCTTCACAAGGTGGGGCTTCCAAACGAATATAATCATACATGATACCTTGATAGGGACTGTTGCATCTTGGTTGCGTAAAATATATGGTATTTGTGCCATCAACAAGAAGAGAACCTGGTATACTCACATTGTAAAGCCAATGGATTCCGTGAATTCCATGTCTTGCAATTGAGTTGTCCCTTCCTATTAATCCACTGGTAAATAGTGGTCGCGCAGTCTTGGGATCATTTACTCTAACCTTCACGACAAGCCATAATGTCAGCACCACATTCTACAAAGTACTTATCACAACCAGTGGGATGTGTATGTGAGAAAAAAAATAGTTAGGGAGTTTACCTGCAATTCAGCTAATGTTGCAGATGCAATTGCAACTCTCAGTTTGTATGTACTTCCCTTAACCACGCTTCTGACTTCGAACTTGATTTGCCAGGTGGTCCCTTGAAGAGTGTTATCCTCTTTTTTCCTGCAGTTTCACACGCTTGAAAATTTAGTAACATTCTCATCTCATGAAAATGATCAATAATCCATAAATCAGACCTTGGAGCCTGCGCATAAAACCAATCCTTCCTATAGTCACTAACACCAACTGTGTAAACCAAATCTGCATCAGGATACAATTCTGTGTATCTTTCCCACAATCCATACTGCCTGAACCTACAAGTTGAGCAAAAAAAAGGAAAATCTAAGAACAGACAAACTGACATCTCAATGAAATATTTTCATCACACGTACAAGGATAAAATGCACAGTTGGGTAAAGATTTTAGCGTTTTCGCCATTCCGTGCTATGGTATAGATAGTTTCACAATTAAGCAAGATCCGTTTAAGCATTATATGGAAAAACAAAAAGAACAGAGCTAACCTGTCTGGGTGGTTGATAAAAAGCTTATTAACATATTGGGGATTGGGATCAGGAGCATAAAATTCTGCACCAGATCTATCAGGAATACCTATTTCCCACAATGTGGGACCATCTCTTGGAGGCTCATATACAAGTTCACCAAATTCAGTGTAAGAACCTGCATCCCAAGTTTATTAAGCACAGAACTCAACTTTATTTTGCATGACGGCAAACAAACTTAACTTTGACGAAGCTAAGGAACCTGGCGTTATCTTCACAGAATCTACAAATTTGTAGTCCCCAACAAAGCCAGGCACCCAAGCAAAAAGGTTATAGTCGCCTGGACGTACATTTCTAATAGTAAAAAATCCATTCTCATCTGCTCTGGTCCAGAATTGATAGTCCTGTTATGAGTAAAAGTTAATTAATCTTCTGGTAAGAAGTTATTTTGGGCACATTCTTGTAATTATATTGATTTTTATAATTTATCCTTTTCAAAATAAAAGGAAAACAAGATGATGTCTCGCGTAGTCAGCAAGATCCCTTTGATCACAATCACATAGATCCATCCTCGCACCAAAGGTGATAAAAATTACAAAAATAAATTATTTGAGGGACAAACTACAAAAGGTAAAGCTCATGCAACTATAATGCTAGTTATCCACAAGTGTGGGAAGAGTACCTTGCATTCTCTTTGCCACGACCCTGCATCTCCAGGTGGAGCCAGGCCAACATAAGCACCATTTGCTGATATTAAGTCTGTGCAGATGTACCTACAATTTGAATAGTTTCATAAAATTTGCCAATGCAGAAAAAAAGAATAACCATAATCTTGCTGCTGCTCAGCAGCAGTTGATGAATTATTCAACTAATTATTTTTTTTTTAAATTTCTCACCCCAAAAAAAGTAAGTAACCGCCTTCTTTTTTTCATATTACAAAAATGACTAAAAGCTTTTAATAAAACTAGTAGTAGCTTTTATGTAACCTGCACACCTTGCACGGGCCAAAACAAAATCAAAGTGCACTATATAATGCAATATATTCCAAACACAGTAAGATACAAATCCAAAAAATGGAATATATAACCCTCAAGAATAAACTAGGAATATCATGCTTACTTGTCTAAGATAAGTAATCTGCCACTGACATTGCCCCGTTGATCCGATTTTAAAAAATCCTCTGAAGCTGGGAAATAATATGGCCAACTTTGAACTTCATTCATCATCTGATTATCAATTCGAATTAGCCTTATGTGATAATTACTTGATCGAACTGTCTATACTAAATTCCTCCTAACAAAGGCTCACGAGAAGCATGCACAAACCTGTATTTTTGCATCCTCCCATAACCAAAGTGGGTCGTCACCAACTGGTGCAGAATTGAAATAAAGATATACAGGACCGAAGACCTTCTTCCATGATTCACCACCTCTAATTTTAGGCACCAAATCTTGTCCCGCATAGTGACCACTAAGAAACATCTGATGATGCCAATTTAATAAACATGTCAAGAAGAGTTAAGATATTATGATAGCCTTGTAGGAAATTCTTATCTTGGTCTAAAATTTAATTTCATTTACTTACTGCAAGTGTGGTGGGCCCTACGTGTGAGGTCAAATTCTGTTTGAGGGGTCCACCAGAACGAAACTCATCACTAGGTGTGATCTGCCAGAAGCCTATTGGTGGGCTGAAAGATATCCACCCATGAACTCGATTATCCTTGTTTGCACATGAATACTGATACTTGTCATCCACCTGTGAATTAGATTGAATTCAAATAAAAACCCGGTGAAAGAGTTAATACAAAATCCAAGCATAGGAAATCATCCTACCCCCTCTTTAACAAGCCACATGAATTACTCAACTTGCCAGATCAAACAACTATGACTTGCGTGTTTGGACTTTGATTAACTTTTTTCAAATACAAAGTAGTTTAGATAAGTTGAATGAATTCATTTGAAGCCATTTGGTTAGTTTCAGTTGCATTTTTCCACTTTGGTTTCATGATATTAAAACTTAAACTGATGCCAGTTACAAAAAAGCAGTTGAAGATTCCTTTATTCTACAAGAAACAATGTTCTCCTTGTCAAAATTTAGGAACAGAATGTCTAATGTCTCATATGTAATCCTGCTGGTTTAATGGAATATAGCATGAATAAATTTATCATAGCTGACAGCCAAAAGAGAGACAAGTAGTCTAAGTAGATAACAAATATGTTAATTAAAGTATGAAGGGGCAAAGTGACAGTGTAAACCACATGTTGGCGAAGTAATACTCCCCAAACCACATGAGGGAAATTAAAAATAATATTTAATTACGCAAGTAGGGACATATTGTAAACTTTTGTACCATATGAGCAGGAACTAACATTGAAGCCATCTGAAGAAGCAAAGACTGCTACGATAAAATACAACTAGAAGCTTTCAAAAAAATAAAAACAATGTCAGGAAACATTTGCAACAGATACCTCTCCTTGCAATTGTCGGTCTTTGGGATCGGTTAGTAGGACAGCTTCTGCATAGCCCAAGGTTTGGCATCTTCCGGGTAACCGATCTTCTGGATAAGGAAGAATCCTTCGCCTATCGTCTGCCATAGCCATGTATTGAAACCTACATACTTCATTGTTAAAGTGGATGAAAATCCAAAAAAGAAATAAACGTTCCTATTTATCTACCAAGACCATCTCAGCTGATATGGCTATATTTGTGAAAGAAACTGATATTTCTGATAACAAAATTATATGATAGTCTTATCAAATTATTTAGTAATTATCAATTTCCCCCAAAGGGTTCTACGAATTTCGTGTTAAATATGCAAATACAATTAACAAGTACAAGAGAATGACAAACGTAAAGAGATGCCTCAAACTTTGTTGTCAAAATGATAGAATTTACTTGTCTTTTCTTAGCTTGAAAGTAATCCTCGTTTCACCGAGATCAAAATCTGGCCATCCATTTAAGTGCTCATAAATTCCGTAAGAGTAGAAGCCAGATGAACCGCGGAGCATTATAAATCTGAAATTGACAATCCACAAATTTTAATCCTATAGCTATCAGTAAAAGAAGCCAACTGATACACAAAATTAGAGCCAAGGACCTTTTGTCAATATTTAAGGGGACAAATTTTCCCTCTAGAGAAGGATCCCACATTCTTGTGAAAGAAAGCTCCACCTGTTCCTCATTTTGAACTATAACTTTAAAACAAGTTCCATGAATCCTGAACCATAACATCTCGAGTTAGCATGTGCTTAAAATATTATCCTTTGAGCAATAATGGAACTGATAAAATTGCAAGTAGACCATGTAACCAAAATAGAGGGGTTCGACAACTGTTTTACTTCTGCTCGTGTGACATAAAAAACCCACTCCTAGTTTAATTGCAAACTTGTTGACAACCAGTTTATTTCTGATCAAGTGTGACTCAACCACTTCAAATATAATATCAAACTCAAATCAGGGAATGCATTTGAATAAATCTTTATTGAGAAACTGAATTGTTGGAATAATATCAAAGACACCATGAAGTTATAGAAGAAAGTAGTGTTGTCATACACATCAAAGATCCCTTTGCTTCCTGGCGCACTCCAAACGAGGTCCCAGTACCTAAACATTCAAATGAAAAACAAAATCAGCTTACGGCTTCAAAAAGTAAGAGCTTCCTAATATTTCTCCACAATGAGTACAAAGTATATTTTTGTCTTTCTTAATGACAAATCTGTCAACCAATTCACCGTGTCTATTGTTTAAAGTGTGTGTGGATGTGAGGGGCATACCCTCTATTAGACTCCTTGTTGAGAACTTCAAGCAAATTGTCAACACCATTATATCGTATCTCAGTGACAATCCCACCTGGATTTGATAGCGTAACCTGGACTATGCCATTATCCATCACCACCTGCACATGTCAAGACATTCAAACAATAACAAGAAACTAAAACTTAACTGACAGTGTGGCTATACGTAACGCTGTCAAAGCTTCATTAATGCACATCCTACATTCAAACTTAAGCTACAAGGAAAAAGAAACATACAATAATTTAACCTACATGCTGGTACGTTGCACAAACTCAAAAATAACAAGTCTTTTCAAGGCTTTGTGATAGAAGCACAACTACGAGAAACAGGTAGAAAAAATGCACAGGCGTCAAACTTACATTGTGATCTTGGATGTGCAACCGTACCCCTGGGCCGGACATGGTGAACCCTTGTTTTTGTTTTTACTAGCTTGCAGATAACAGAAGGAATCTAGTTAAGAATTCCATCAACAAAGTTTAAAAGAAATGGAATGACTTAGGGAAACAGAACCTGGTCGTATGAATTTGAAAATTTCAATTACTTCGCATTTCAATGAAATATAAAAACAGTTGCAACCAGTTATAATGCTTGAACTTCTAATTATGTCTACAAATTTCTGATACCTTAGTTTTCTGTGTCAACAAAAACGTAAACCTCGTAATTACAAACATGACAAATAGATGAAAATGAAATAATCATTTAGCTTCTTCAGAAGCGACCAAATAGGGTGATTCACAACCACATATACACAGTGAGAGAAATTTCAAGAATATATTTAAAATAAAAACATATATCGAGAAATCATATATTTCATGAATTACAATCGATGAGGATGAATGGTGAGGTAACCGAGGGAGACGTACTATATCAGTGCACGACGACGGAATCCGAGGGATCAAGAGACACGGATCGCACAGCTTCAGAGTGTGAAAATCGCCTTGTTATGAACAACAACGGCATCGAAAGTGCATAATGGGAAACAGAGTTTTAGAACAGAACACTATACATTGTAATTGCAGTAATTGTCTTCTTGATCCCAAGTGTCACCTAATAATACGTGTATATGTTTTTAATATTTTTACAAATTATACGAAATATAGTAAATTTGTTACAAATTTTATTTATATCATGCTTTATTAATCTACGTTATAATCTTCAAGATCCTTTGTGATAGGAAAAATATTATATAAATACTATAAATCAACTTAAAATGCTCACAGAAAGGAGAGAAGGGAAGGGAAATGTAAACAAATATTTCATGAACTCGAGTAAAAGAGAATTTCAAAATTTTATTTGAAAACCTCTAACTCATATAAAAAGGATTAATAGAATTCAATAGTTGGTAGGTAATTGATTTTCTTTAATTATATTGACAAGAATTTGATTCCCTAATTATACATTACAAGAATTTTCAAAAATAAAATTTACTTTAATGATCTCTACATACGGGGACATTAATTGACAGAAGAAAAAAAAAATGAATGAAAAACGGTAAGCACGTGTGGATACAGGATGGAACATTCCTTGCTTTTATATCTAGATATACCCGTACCCTTCATAAGGAAGATCAATAAGATCGCTGGCTGAATAGTCCATCAGAATCCTTGTATCATCCAAGGAGGAGGTTGGATAACAAGTTCTCCTTATTATATATTATTATATATGATAATTGTATTATTTTTATATTAAATGAAGATATGAAAGTTGAATATTATAAAAAATAGGAATATGAGGATAAATTCTGTTAGTATCGGTGGGTAATAGATATTCATACATAACAAATATTTTAATATATATTTATAATCGAGTATGGGTATTCGGATTTGCATATATCTATTATCTGCCAAAATTTAAAATATTTTTTTGTTCTTGTTATGTTATAATATATTAAGTAGTTGCATTCTAAGATAACAAATATTTTAATATCCATTAAATGAATCGATTGTAATATCATATTATCCGTACTTATATATTCTCGTGAAAAAAATTAAAATGATGTTTTTATTCCTGTGTTAATGATATATTAAGCAGCAGATATATGAATTTGGAGTGTTCACGGGTCTTAATCACAATCTTTTAAACTCGTGTTAGGGTTGCACACATTTTCATAATCCCATTATCCTCACTTTTATTCAACATGCAGCATGAGTGAGTGAAGTAGATGATTTTGAGTTTTTGTTTTCGGTAATAGGATGACAAATAAGCATGATAAGTAAGTATATTATCCAAAATCCTTGTAAACTTTAGTTTGGTTGTATTTTATTTTATTCAAAAATATTTTAATTTTAAAGTAATTTTAGTGTTTAAATATTCAAAATTAAATTTTCGTGTATTTTAAAATTTCAGCATGTATCTAGCATGTACCTATGGGTCGAAAATAATCTAGAAGTTTTTTCATGTGAGTATCCCATAGATGAACGGAACAGATGTGGCTTAGTTCTTTTCATTTGAGTAGGCATTATCAATGTGTTATTATTTTTGAAGACTCATAAATTCATAAATTTATTGTTTTGATATTCTGTGTTTAAAATGGTGTCGATATATGGTATGGTTGGACACAAATTTACCCATCACGTAGTGCACCTGGGTGTCATCAACCAAACTCTTCATTCTGTCTCAATAAATACTCGCATCTACATCATTCTAGTGTAAAAGGCTTCATGGTGATGGAACAGATTAATTTATTCTCCCAGGCATAGTTTTGTTTTGAAGCAAGCACTGACAAACATATAGGTTGAAAAACTCGTTTTATTTGGTGACAAAGAATAACAAAAAATTAAGTGTAACGATTAGGTATAAATTTGTCTATTTATCTGAACTTTTAAATTCATCTATCATTTTACGAGATTCTTTTTCCTTTAATGGACAGGAAAATTTTGAATTGAGTAATCCCTGTTAAAAAAATGCATTTCAAAAATCAGGGGTTCTCTTTATCAGGACAAAAATGCATTTCAAAAACTGCTAAATACTCACCTTCATCTGCATACGTTATTATTTATCAAAAACTTGCTTAATATTACCTAAAATTTATTATAGTAATTTAAGTGCTAACGCAGAATCACAAATCCCAACAAAATATCCCCAAATTTTATCAAAAAACCATATTTCAGTTCCTAGATAACAGACGAATAACAAAGAAATGGCAATATTGGTAATGAATGACTCATTTATCTCTTGCTACTTGGCAGTTTTCACTATGAAATAGAATAACACAATAATAATTCAATGACAATGCCAATCTGTTTTATCCGCAGGTGAAGGATATCCCATAGTTATCTCATTCGACCTTCTGTTGTATGCAAATAAATTATACAGATCAAGCAAATTTACAGTAACATGTATTCTCTCCGCTGTTATTGCACATTGCTGAGATCTGTCTTTCTCTGGAAAAAAATAGACCCGAGTATAACAGCAATACCGGTGATGGCTATTGTGAAAAAAACACGCTTTCTTGGGAAATCATTCTGCGGCCTTCTTCGAGGACCATCGTCTCTTTCAACTGGCCTCACGTACCTTCACAAGAAAATTAAAAGTAAATATTCAATCACGAAAAATAAGTTAAGACACACCTATTCTAATAAGTTAAGACATTTTTAGAAATAAAAATATATACATGTAAATTAATTAAACAATCGTTTTAGTGCTATGAAGATACTCTTGACATCAGTTTGGTCTTCCAAGATAAAATGAATCAGTCCTCTTAAGATTTAATGTGAACATCAGAATAATTCTAACTTGATGTCATATGTAACTTGAAAAAAGGACCACTTTATGACATATCTTAAAATAGTTTTATGAAGCAAGCCAATTGGAAGGAATTTCTTCTAAGGGGAATAAAAACAAACCAAGCCGAAGAATACCTTAAACAATCAAATAACTTTAGAAAAACAGGAGATATCTCTCAGATGATAATTCATTATTCAAAATTTCATGGAACTTGCCTGTGGTTAACAGTAAGTGAATTGTTATTTTACCATCTACACTTAATATATGACATGCCTGCGATTCTCATACCATCTACATTCTAATCATTGTTATAAATTTTTTAATGGCGATTCTTTGCCACTCTCCTGCAGAATGTACAATTCAGCACTAAAAAAATTATAAAAATTTATGAAGCAACCATAAATATTCATGCTACTAATAGGGTAATTACACCGTCTACAGCTAACAGGAACCATGCATCTTAGAAAGAGAGCACAAAAATGTATTTAAGACTTGCACAGGTTGAGAAAAAATTCTAAGAAAAAAATCCATCCCAAACTCTCGTGACATCTATAAGCTGCATCAAGAAATAATCTTTGGCAAATGTATTTTTGTGGAAAATAACACTTTTTTTTTCCTCCCAAAACTCTGAAGGAGCTATTGATTCAAGCTGTTTCAATACAAAATAATCTAATTGAAATGCCTACTACAATCAAATGATACCATTTCCTACCTTGAAGGCCCTGAAGAATTTTCTTGAATTCTATTGCAACTATCTTCATGGTTGTATCTTTCACGCAGTCTAACATACTTGTTACAAAGGTGACAAAGTTCTGTTCGATTCCCGCATACTTCCTGAATGTTTAAAAATCAAACTGAAATTAGTACCTGAGTTTATTGATTGATGTAGACTTCTCAAATACAAAAAGTCCTTTACAAACAGTACCTGATGCTCAGCCAGATCAATGGCTGGCAAAGGAAATTCACAGAACTCACAGGTGACCATCCTTCTAGGACAATTTTCATCTCTATGGATATCTAAAATATCACGTTCCATAGTTTCACTGCACAGCGAACAGGCAACCTGCACAAATTTACGATTTTCTCATGAATAACCATTGCAAAAGTGAATTTTAAATCTGATTTCATGAACAGTGTTATAATGTGCTAAGCAGCCTTTGGGAGAAGGGGAAGGAAGGAGCAACAGCAAGGAACTGATGGGCATGTAGCCAGCCAGCTTCCTTTGTCGTATGGAGTTGACACTCCAAGTTTCTACACTCTATGATATGACCGGACCTTCATATCACATACTGGACATAGTAAAACTAGGACTAGTTCAAAAAAAAAATTGCACCTGTTACTGCATCCCCGTTCCATTCTTGATTGCTAAAAAATTAAAGCCAACTGAGTATGTGAAAGTTGAAAGAGCTGCTTAATTAAGTAATATCTATTATCAAAGTACCGAAAAATCCTTTAAGAAAGTAAACCCTCACCAACCAATATATATTCCCTCCTAAGAACCATTATCTTTTTCTATTTTTTTATGAAAGCACTATTAATATAGAACCAACACTCCATTGATAGGTCCCACATATAAGAACTAAAGCAACAATTATCAGAAGCCATGCTAAGAAAGATATCAACCAAACCAACTCCAACCCATCCATAAAAATTGATGTATATCCAATCCATCTATTATTTTGTTTTCTAATTTTAATGCATCTATGGGATTATAACTCTGCCGTTCTCATTTTTCACAATTCAGGATCCAAAAATTACTATTTGTAACTTAAAAATTACAGAGACAGTTGAGTAATCATTTTTGTTGAAGTTTAAATTGACTTGTATTTTTATTAGGTTGTTTTCAAATTTATATTTAGTAAATGTTCAGTTCAATGTTGTCATTTTCAGTTGGAAAGCATGGGAGAAAATTGAGGGGAAAAAGAAAATGGAAACTATTTTCTCAAAGCTACAGCATAACTGTTGACAAACTCATGAGATGACCCAAAAATTTATACTTTTATTAATATGAACATTTGAAAACCAGAAATCATAAAGTAGCTATTTAATTAAATTTTAAATACTTTTTTGTTATAGTTATTGATTTGAACATTCTTTTGTAACGAGGTTTCAAAAACAAAGCTGACGGAATATATAAATGAACTACATATATGGAAAACAAGATGCAAATGATAAAATTCTAACATAAGGACCCATCATAAGGTAACTTTTAGAGATAGATAGGGGGTAACAAGAGCAAGAAGGTTGACAATGTTTATTGAGTTTCAGTTTTTGGAGCTCGCAGATTCAATTAGTCCCAAATATCTGCAGAGATATGGTTACAGCTAGTGAAGGCGTTGAGTGACTCATAGGACAATCTCAAGATTAAGTTACGCAGTTCTCTCAGTGACTCGGTTGAAGAAGCTGGCGTCTAATATATCCTAGTTAGACCAATTACCACTATTAATCGAAAAGATCTACAAAATCCAACTCATAAGATCTAAAGTCATAACTTGATGAGTTTGATTGAATGATACATGAACCGGGGGGATCATTTTCCACTAGTAACTAAAATTGTCAACCAATTGTCATGAGACATCAATTTAGACCCTTAATAAACTCAAAACATTTTGTATTTATTCTCTGATTTTCTTTATCTTCAAATACAGAACTTCTCAACTTATATGTTTATCAAGCAAAAGAAGACAAAAGTTTCCATACCGGGGCATGCGTGTTCAAATAATGCTCCTCGGCAAGTGTTTTCGGAACCATATCGCAACAGATTTTGCATCTTTCAAGGTTCCGAGAGCAATGAGCATAATGCAAATCAATATTTGCAGAAGGGATAGCCCGATCACTAAAAAAACAAAGAAAAACATACCGAGAAAGAATAATGATCAAAGCTCCGGAGGATAAATCATAAACACGTGATTTAGGAATTCGATATGAACAAAGCATCACCCTAAATGGCAAAAAGAAAATAAAAAATCACATCATCTTGGCTTTCATCGCCCTGAAGCAGTTCTGAGTCAAATGCGATACGAGTAATACCCACGAAACAAATAAGGCCAATTATCCACAATTTCAAGCTTAGAACTGTCAGGGGAGTAAATCACTGAACCTAGTTCCTCATTTTAACAAATATCAAATAATTGATCATTTCATCGTAAACCATATTCATAAATTGGGAGGGAAGTCTTTACCAGTGAGTGCATATACTAGTGGCCTGATCGGACACCGTTGCCATGTCGTAGAAACAAGCAACCTCGTTCTAGGACCAGATCTTAACGAAAGAATTAAAAAAGGAAAGACATTTAATAAGTATAAGAAATAAGAAAACAAAAATAGAAACCAAATTAAATTAAAAATATATATGAGGGAGAGAGATTACAAAAGTAGAGATTCGGAATAGGGCGTAAGGAAGAGGAGGGTTAGGTTATAATTAAGGAAAATTTGGGCAAAATAAACAAAATGGAGAATTGCTCTTGTTGAACCACTCTTATTTGAGGAGACTTTTCGGAACCATCGGCCATTAAAATAGATGACTGAGAAAGTAGCTACCATTTACCTTACGCGCCATTAAGACAAGGGAACCATCAACAACCTACCCTTTTCATCTTATTGGGCCGTATGGGCTTGTTGGTCTTTACAATTTAAATGAGCCTTTTGCTTTATGCATTCGTCATTACTAAATACAGCACCACACAAATAAATAATAAGCTTACACGTCTCGTCGCCACTGCAGAGAAAGAACACCACGTAGAAAGAAATTGTTACTTGATTTTTTTTTCTTACTTTTCTGTTTTACATTTTTTTATTACTAACTATAATTATTGCATTTTTTTTCTTAGTTTTGGTTCTACCAAATTCTTATTTTCTTTTAACCTCAATATTTATTGACATTCTTTAAATTAATAGTTATTTAATTTTTCAAAAGATATAAAATATGCAAAGTGCAGAAAAAGGATGCAAATAGTAATCTGATGGGCATGCGATGAAGAGGTCGTAAAAAATGAAAGCCCAATCCAGCCCATTTACTGTGACGACAAAAGCATAAATCTGCGTTTTGTAAGAACGAGAACAACAAATAGAGGATAAGTACCCTCGTTTTCTCGTCCCTGCAAACCCCCCCTAACATATCAGCCACCGTGCCTTCTCACCATTGCCGTGGAACCTCTCAACTTAAGAGGTAAACAAAAACCAATTCTCATTTTTTACCTATCACTACAGTTTCAGTGGCAACGCTTTTGCAAGTGTAGAGAAAACAATGGATTTAGTGGTACCGGAACAGTTTTGTTCATTTCACCGCTTCCATGTGATAAGAGCTAGGGTTTCGGATAACACCGTTTCGCGACCATTTATTCTATCTGCTGATACTGGTAGTCACTTTACAAAATTGAAAGTCACTAGGTCTAGAAAGCGTTCAGACAGTCGCGTTTTCGCTGCTTCAAAATCCGAAACCTCTGGTTTGAACGGTAGACTGCAACAAATTGTGAGCACCTCAAACGGGGACTTGAATGGCATAGCTATGGAATCTTCGGCCAGCGGGGTGAACGGTTCCCGGAACTTTGAGGAGTTTGCGAGCAACATTCATCTGCGGAAGTTGGTTAGAAACGGGGAATTGGAGGAAGGGCTTAAGTTTCTGGAGCGCATGATTTACCAGGGGGATATCCCTGATGTCATTGCTTGCACCAGCTTAATTCGCGGGTTTTGCAAGGGTGGACGGACTAAGAAAGCAACGAGAGTGATGGAGATTTTGGAGAATTCGGGTGCTGTTCCTGATGTCATAACTTACAATGTTTTGATTGGTGGTTATTGCAAATCAGGAGATATAGATAAAGCCCTGCAGGTTTTGGAAAGAATGAGTGTTGCTCCGGATGTTGTTACATATAACACCATTTTGCGTAGTTTGTGTAGCAGTGGGAAATTGAAGGAGGCAATGGAGGTTCTCGACAGGCAGCTGCAGAGGGAGTGTTATCCTGATGTGATTACTTACACGATTTTGATTGAAGCGACTTGTAATGAAAGTGGCGTTGGTCAGGCGATGAAGCTGTTGGATGAGATGAGGAAGAAAGGATGCAAGCCTGATGTGGTCACATACAATGTTCTTATCAACGGTATTTGCAAGGAGGGTCGGTTGGATGAGGCTATAAAGTTTTTGAATAACATGCCTTCATATGGTTGTCCACCGAATGTGATAACTCATAACATTATTCTGCGTAGCATGTGTAGCACTGGGAGATGGATGGATGCTGAGAGGCTGTTAGCTGACATGCTGAGGAAGGGTTGTGCCCCTAGTGTTGTTACTTTCAATATCTTGATTAACTTCTTGTGCCGGAAACGGTTACTGGGAAGAGCTATTGATGTCTTGGAGAAAATGCCAAAGCATGGTTGTGTGCCAAATTCCTTGAGTTACAATCCATTGCTTCATGGGTTTTGTCAAGAGAAAAAGATGGATAGAGCAATTGAGTATTTGGAATTAATGGTGTCAAGGGGTTGTTACCCGGATATAGTGACCTATAACACTTTGCTTACAGCACTATGCAAGGACGGGAAGGTGGATGCTGCAATTGAAATACTGAATCAACTGAGTAGCAAGGGATGCTCTCCTGTCTTAGTTACTTATAATACAGTTATTGATGGTCTTGCAAAGGTGGGAAAAACAGAGTCTGCTGTGGAACTCTTAGAAGAGATGCGCAGAAAGGGTCTTAAACCTGATATAATTACGTACTCTTCACTGCTTCGTGGACTTGGCCGTGAAGGAAAGGTTGATAAGGCTATCAAAATTTTCCGTGACATGGAAGGATTAAATATTAAGCCCAATGCTATCACTTACAATTCTATTATGTTCGGACTTTGTAAGGCTCAGCAAACTAGTCGTGCTATTGATTTTCTGGCTTATATGGTAGAGCAAGGATGCAGACCTACCGAAGTCACATATACCATTCTTATAGAAGGCATTGCTGATGAAGGATTAGCTGAGGAAGCTTTGGAGTTGTTGAATGTGTTGTCCTCCAGAGGATTTGTGAAGAAAAGTTCTGCTGAACAGGTAGCAGTCAAGATGTAGAATAAAATGCATTTTTACCTTGTAAACTTAGATGGCTAAGTAACATTTTTGTGCACATAGATTTTGTCAAACCCCTCATGTAAGTTACTTGTTCTGGATTTTGGATTTTCATTTTGAGGAGGGAGAGGGGCTGGCGAAATGCGTGTCAATTTTGTTAGCAGGTCATTGTAATTCAGTCCAGACATATTTAATTCTAATTTATATTATTTATATACTGCTTGGTAGTTAATATAGGCTAATATTGTTTCCCCATCCTGCTACAGCATCCATGGTGACAGTTTTTTAATCTCATCATGCAAGATATTTAACTAGAATGGTAATTCCTTGGCTGCAGATTGTGATATGATTGATTTAAAGATCAATTTGTACGTCTTATTTTTCTTAGAGCAATTTCTTTTTCAGCATATGGGTACGAGTATAGTCGATTGCAAAATGAAGAAATGTGCTTTATCAATGGGTCTGAGTTTCATCAGTGTATTAATATTACCAAATTGATACAAGCCAACATAATTGGTGCCTTAATATTTCATGAAATGAAAATGGACCAGAATTAATAGAAAATGTAGACAGACTTGGTTATTTTTCTTCTTGCTGTACTGAATGATACGAGAGAAATACCAGTGACAGGGAGGCTATTTGCATGGTATTTTTACAATTATTGTAGCTCTTTGATTAACACAAGGCCACTAGAGGCTTTTCCTACATGCTGGTGTGACTTTCTCATGGTATTGGTTGATTGATTCATCGATTATCGATGGTCCCTCAAAAGTAAAGACAATTCAAACAATTTCAGGTGTGCTTCTTTCTCCCCGTTCTTAATCCTTTCTGACATTGTCCATGATTTATTTACTGTTCCTTTGTTACCTGCCCTCCCTTTGAGGGACTTATATTGCTCACACACGCAGATACAAAATATATCAAGTACCCATCAAAGTTTTCACCGTACCTTTTGAAGGAGGCTTCTGAAGAGTGTGAACTCCTTGAAGCTGGCTCTTTCTCTGAAGTCACTCCAAGCCAGTCTAAACCATGCACCAATGGTGTGTGTATAACATGTTTCTCTTTACCTGCAGATATTATTAGTACAGTTGCATTCAGTGTATTTCCTTGGATTGGAGCAGATTCTTTTTTTGATCTTTCATGTGTCATGTACCACTTATAATATTACACTTACGAAATGGGTGGGAGCAAGGTTGCCACTCTCACCATTAATTTGCACATTATTGTGCCAGCTGTTGCTTTTCACTGTGGCAAAATCAAACATGACAACCCCGTTATGGTTTTTTGTTTTCTTGGGAAACTCCAGTTATAATTTGGTGATATTTTTGCAATTATTTTCGACAAAAAAAAAATGCTATTTTACACATAAAGCCACAGCCAGTCACTGTATATCAAGTGATTGGAAAGGATATGCCATGGATGAAGATTACCTGCAGTTGGAAGGAGAAAGAATATTCAATCTCTATCCTTAATTTTGTTTTTCAATTCTTATAAAATAGACCACTGATATTGCCATGCCCTTTATTGATAATGTTTTAATATTCTTTCCAATGCATTTTCTTTGACAATGATGCATATCAGAAACATATCTTTTTTGCAGAAAAGAGCAAACAAAACAAAAGAAGAATAAAACACAGACTAATGTCTAACAAAGACAAAAGAAGAATACCGCGTGGTGCAGAACAATCAAACTCCACACAGGTGGCTCTGTAATACTCAAACTCTTCAGCTGACTTTTCCTTCCTTGGCAAGAACATCGAGTCCAAATTCTGTCTGTGTTGGATTTTTTGGTAGGTATTATTATCTGTTGAGTAAACAAAATTAAAAATACACTATATATTAAAAAAAATTTATCTGCTTTAAAATATCAAAATTAGTGTCTATTAATAGTATTAGTAAGCACATTAGAAAACAACATAAAAAAAAAAAAAACATTAAAGAAAATTCAAATTCAAGAAAATCAGAACAAAAATTCCTTCCTCAATGTTCCACAACAACCTCAATGGTGTTTTACAATCCATTTCTGTCCGAAAAAGATAAAGTTTATTCAATCAAGCTTATAGAATATATAGAAGAAAAAAAACTGCATTACCCTTTTGTAATATTAATTGAATTAACTATCGGTGAAATAATTTTTCTAATAGCAATTAAATTAATTAGGATAAAAATTACAAATGTGAATAATAGTTAATTAATTACTATTGAAAAAAGTTCTTATCCTTTCTTTAATTTCAATTAAACAAAATTCTATCATAACATTTATTATCATCTACGGAAACCTAGTAAATTTTATAAAATTATATAAATTTCAGACCCTAGAATCTGTGAGTAAGTTTTCAATAAACATTAAACAAACTGATAGACGCATGTTAGTATTTTCTTTTTTTTTTTAAGTCCTGTTAACTTGTTTGCAGGACTAGAAATGAATTGAACAAATCCACTAGACTCGATAAAACATTATTTAATTTGAAGTTTAACATGATGCGGTATAAGATCCTAATTATTTTACATGTTTTTGTTTGTTCATTTATTTATTTTTGTAAAATTGGAAATTAATTAAAAAATAATTATTTGAATTTAATAATATAAAATATATACGAGTGTGTGGAGTTTATTCATGACCAATTAAAGTGAAACTATACATGATTCAAGTTTTTTTTACTACATTATACATGATTCAAAACATAACAAAGTTTATCTCATCTACTTAACCAATTTAATTTTTAACTCGTGTTGGAATTATTTGATTTCTGAACAAGTATGAATTGAGTTTTGAAGTATCTTTGATTTTATATCAACCCTACCTGCTTGAATGGTTATACATTTGTAAAAATAGATTGTGTAGAGATAGAATCTATCAATAGTAATTTATGATGCACTGAAACTTTAATTTGGATCACGTCTTCTTGTTGATAATTCTAGGATATTTTTTCGATATTTAGTAATAAATTATCTAATATATAAAGCAGTAGTACTTTTATGAAGATAAAAATTTATAATTTTTTATGTTAATAACTTTAATACATATCATTTTAATTTAGATTTATACAATAACAATTATATATTTATCACATTTTTAAGAATTATTGTATATTTTTTAACATGCATATATTACGACCGTATTCTATAATTTTTGAAATAAACATATCAAATTCGTGTCGTATCTGATACACGTATGATATTTGTGTATCATAAATAATAATTATTGTTTTCTTTTTCAAATTTGATGTCAATATTTAAAAACGTTTACTAAATTAAAAATAACACATCAACAAGAAAAATAATTAATTATGACAAGAAATGTTATTATTTGTAAGAAAAATCCTTGTTAGATGCATTTTTTCTTTCTCTATATAATGTTTTGTTTGGTTGGGTATATAGAGTTAAGGAAAAGGAAAAACATGGTGAGATTTGATTCTTCCATTGTTTTACACCATCCAACATTTTACTTTTCATCTGAGGGGAGAGATGATTTGATTACCTATGAAACAACTAATATACTGAAAAGAAACTTGAACATTCATCATTCAAATCCTACATAATTTTACCAAACACATCACATCTAACCAAAAAAGTTAAAAGTGAATGTCATGAATCAAGAAGTTATCGTCTTCTTCCACTTTTTGTCAGTAAAAAGACTCTCATCTAAAGAACCAAGAATCAGATCTTGGGTGGGCTTTCCTTGACATATATATTATATCATGAAATTATCTTATTTTTAACCGAACAAGACGTTCAACCGAAATAAGTAAAAAGTTATACATAAAAGTTAAAGATGAAAGACACTTTCTAATCCTTATAAGTCGACCCATTAAGCTCATATATTGATAAGCATTGTGCTAAGTTCCATTTAAACAGTGGTGTGACTAATTCTTTTCACTTTATCTTTATGATGATTAGGTAGAAAGAAAACTTAAAAACACACTGTGATGGGAATTATGATTCTCCACTAAATTACCGACCTAGGGCTACTGAACGTTTTGATTAGACAAAAAGAAAGTCATAGGTTCCATGAATTATATTGTTCTTTTCTACTTTCAGATAAATGAGGAAATGGTCCTCCACTCTCGATTTTACTAGGAGAATAAAAATCTAAATGCACCACTGCCATTCTCATATTCTCTTCATATCAGCACACAGTCAATATAAAAAGGACAAAACTAGATTCTTCGACTATCTATTACAAACACAAAAAGATATTTTTTTTCTTAAATTATTATCATTATTCTCTACCACACACTTAAAATCCTTACCAAATAAAATTCCAGAACAAGATAATAGCACCCCACAAGTCAGAAACACCGGAAGCTTGAAGTTTGGTTGAATGAATGAAGCAACCTGGAAGTGATGGAGAAAAGTTCGTGTTCCAGAAGCAAATCAAATGGGGGGTGGCTTTCATGCTGGGGGTGTCTTAAAATGAAGCTTCCATGGACGAAGAAAACAAGCTCTTATAAACCAGTTGGTGGTTTTAAGTATGACCCTTTAAGCTATGCTCAGAACTTTGACGATGGATTGTTGGAGGACGACGAAGAATCGTTGCAGCGTGGATTTTCTGCTAGATATGCAGCACCTTCCTCACATAAATTGCTCAAGCAATGATAATTAAGGTTCTAAAAGTTAAGGTCAGAGCTAATATACATATACATATATATGTACAATCATTTATCATGTCTGATGCAGCAAATAGAACAGATATCAATAACTCATCTGCACTGCACATGTGTTGTTATCAGTTTGTATTCAACACTATAATAGAGATTGTTGGTTACAGGAAGTTCATATCTTCAAGCTGTTCTTGTGAATTTAACTAGTGTTGGCGATATTTACTGAAGTTATAAAATAGAAAAGATATAACATATTTTAATATTACTTTGTTCAAATATTAAAATAACAGCAATCGAATTTAAACACTTATTTATATCTTAAAACTTTATTTATTTATTTATTTTTATTTCAAAAACTAATATAATAGTACTTTACACTTGGATAATCTGTTTTATACATTTAAGTTTGCAGTTAGGTAAACAATTCCTAACTTTGATGCTGGTTGACTACCCTCTGTATTCCTCTGTTCCAGCATAATCTTTTCTTTTCTTTTTTATATCAACAAAAAACAATTAAATATAAAATAGAATGTTTGGATACTTTAACCCTTTTACAAAAGTGTTCAAAAGATCATTCATACACGGCATCATACTCAACAATAGCAAAATCAATTAGAGTTAAACAAAACTCACAACTAATAAACATAATTTTTCAATTATATAAAACAGTTTGCAACATCGATTGATAGTGAATGTTTTCACCAACAAAAGTTTTTTCCTTTGATTTCAGAAAATATTTTAATTATATATATAAGAATGTGGTACAAAATTATTAGCTACCTCTGATTGATCTTGAACTGCGATAATTAACATCTTACTGTGTATGACTGATATCGTAATTTATAGCCTGAATTTAGTATATGATTTGCACTTACACAGTCTCTCTTCAACCCATGAACTAATTGAGCCAATTAAGATCATGTAATATATTGATTCATTTAAATGTTATTTGGCTCAATTTATGTTATAGAGATGAGCTTCGTGGATTGTTGGTGTAACCTATACTAACAATGTTTTTTCTATACAAATTAAATTAATTTGAGTTTCTTTTTTTAAAATTGAAATGAATTGAAAATGAAAAAAATTATAAAAATAAAAGAATTAAGAAGGAGAGCACAATTCACAAATTTTTGGGATTCAAACGATATTTACTTTATCATAATTCTCCGCATAATTAATCGAATATTTATTTTATCATAATTTTCTATAGAATTAACTAAATTAATTATTTAATTGAGTCAAACAAAGGTAATTAAATCAAATATAAATACAAATCAAATCAAAATTTAATTAATTCTTAATTTGATTTATTAAATTGGAATTATAAATTAATATTAAAAAACGTGAGTTTAACAATAATTTGGAAAATCTTTTCTGAAGTTTCTCTGTTGTTAAATGTGGGCTGAGAGATGCGTGTGCGAGAAAAATTGAGTGTATACTTCATATCAGAATGTATTCTATTTACAGGTAAAGGTAGACAATAAAAAAATTCAAAAATAAGTTAATCGACAGAATATATGTTATTTGATTTAATATTTGTCTATGTATGTTACTTATCATATTCAATGGAATTCTTCGTGCATATTATGATGTGATATTTTAAGAATACTTAATTATATTTACTAATTAAGAATGTAATTAAAGTTGTATTTATAGAGAAATATTAATCCATGAATATACATTTGCTCCCTCATCATCATCTTAACCAACAACTATAACATGTAATTAGAAATCAAAAGACAGGACAGCCTTCAGCAATTACACCTTTTGCCGTTGGACATTGAGCAAGGGGACAGTGCTCATCAGTTCCCCACCACTGAATGCCTTTACCCTCCATCGTAACTGCAAAGTATATAAGAACAGTCATGAAAGCCAATCCCGCGTCCAAAGCTGCAGCTAGCACATAATTATACCGCTGCCACCAATTCTTCCTATATTTGAACACAAAATAGTTAAAGATTGTGCCAACAACAATCCACGAATTGAAGTTCACTGTGCTAGCTGGTGGCATGTTTGCAGTTGCTCCAAGAAGTACAGGAAGATGAATTAAGGATATCCAATGTTGTTTCGGAAACACTTTCTGCACTGCCCATATAACAACTGGTCCCACTGCTCCTATTAAGAAGAACCAATTCAGGTTTTGGTATTTCCCTAGAGTACCGAAAATCCTCTTTGGACCAACCAGACCCCAGATCACAGACGCATCAAAGAAAACATGATCACCCGGGCACGTCCATGGACTGTTTTCGGGAAGTAAATCTTGTTTGCATATATTCTTTATTGAACCTAGCAGCCACCAGGCCACACCAACATCCACGCTTCCTGATATCAGAGTCCCTATAACCTATGAATACAAAGTGTATAATCTCTCAAGACACGCTTTATTTTTCTCACTACAAACCAATACGCGTAACTCAACATATCATACCTGAACGATGAACATTGACCGAGGCGGAATCTTCATATAATGTCCTAGTTTGAAATCAGATAGAAAGGAAACGGCCTGTGACATACTTATGTAACCATATGTCTTAAAACAAACGTTTGCTATTGGTTCTCCCGGTAAAATCACACCCATGATGTACTCAGTAATGATATTCAATCCTGGACTCTGAAAATTAAAGGGTAAAGAATATAATAAAAACAATATATATGAAGGTTAATAATAGTAGCAATTTCTTGAATATATACCTGATTTGTGGTGGCTGTAATGATGCTAATGGGGAGAGTAAAAGTAAGTGCAAGACCAGCTGCAAAGATGAGACCCCACCATGGCATTTGTACCTGATCTTTCATGACAGTACACAGTATAAGTGCCAGTACAAAGGAAACTAAAAGCGTCACATGAAACCACCAATTAGGTATCGGCTTGTATTTCTTCATCAGTCTTGTGTGGATGTCTTCCTTTCCAGATCGTGAAGATCGGAATTGTTCGTATATCTCCCTGTTTAACCCGACAACATTAATTTAGTTCTGAAAATACACAAATAAAAATGAGTAGTGCTTTCAGAGTAATAATTACCTACCTTCCGTTGAATATGGCCACATGAGTGAGGGATGCGGCAATGGCAGCAAAACCAAGGCCATAACTGATAGCAAAGAACACACTCAAGTTGACCAGACCTTGTTTCTCGTATGCTTGCATGTCTATCTCAAACTTTTGATTGACAATAGCCGTAACATTATAGTCGTCACCGTGAGCAGTGAATAGACTAGAAGAGTATATAGGAAAGTTCTTGGCACTGTAAAGATTAAGTCCCCAGTATGAAATGGGTATGATGAGGTAGATCAATAAAATGTAACCCGCTAAGACGTTTGCTATAGCAAAGAAAGGAGTGACAAGGGGATTGCCAAGGAATGAAGCAATGGTGGTCCAGTCAAGAGAGAAAGAACCCACACCAAGTCCATTCTTGCCGGAACCAACCTGATGAGCAGTAACTGAACGTGGAAATATCCAGCACACCCACGAAATAATTGACAGCGTCGGAAATAGGTATCCAGGGACCACGTACCACGCGAAGCTGCAAGTAAGTGCGATGATAAAAAACTTCTCTTTTGACATGCGCTTCCGTTCTTTTTCATGCAGAGCTCTGCCAAATGTTCACATTCAAGAGGGGAAGAGTTTCATCGTTAAAACTAAAATAACTAAGGAAAATTATGTTTTGACATTTTATATGCTTGTTTTTATTTTACATAAATGCATATAAAAGTATATCACATTTTGGTCTCAAAATACATTTTTCAAAAGAGAAATGTTATTTCAATAATATAATAATTACATATGCATGTACCTTTGGTTCTATATAACAACTTTTGATAATGTAATAATTGTACTATTGTTAATATATATGTTCCAATAATTTATAGCGCATTTGCAACGACTGTTTGTAAGTTTCTTAAGTTGGAGTACTATTAAAGAAAAAAAATCTAGTTGAAGGTTACTTAAGTATTTTTGACTATAAGAATGTATTTCAGGTTTATCAACAAAAAATAAATAAATAAATAAATTAAGTAGATTTTTTAAAAAAAAATTATGCAGTACCTACAAATTTAAGACAAATAAGAATACCTCATAAATATTTTTAATATAAAATTTGGTCTCCTGATTTTAATTGTTAAAATAAAATTATATATTTTTAAGAAACATTAAAATCAAATTTTTCAATAAAACTCTAATTTTCTTTTCTTTTCAAATATATGTCACTAAAAAACTATTTAGAAATGTAAAATTGTTCATTCGAAATAGAAGAATGATAATAATTGGGTAAATAAGCTAAATGATATCTAATTAAAAAAAAGGAAAAAGACTAAAATGGAAAAAAAAAATTAAAAATTTATTTTTAAGGGAATTCAAATGATTTTTTTTATTCTTCTACTAAAAAATTCAAAAAAAAAAGTTTCTAAATTTTAGAAAACATTAAAGTATACCATAAAAATATTCTCAAAATAATCACATTTTTCCATTAATTGAATCCCAATCACTCTATTTTTCTGTAATTCAACCTCACCCACCATTCATCAAATTCTTTTATATTCGAATCCTTTAAATCAAACTGTGTCAAACTTATCTTAAATAAAACAGGAATTTGATGGTTTATGCAAATAAAAACAATGAAATGACTTAACTATATTTAATTATAGAGTAACAAGATAATTGAGATACCAAAACCACACGTTACTTAAAAAATAAATATAAAAGCATAATCTACACGCTTTACGTAGAAATAGAAAGGAAAAAAAAAATTAGTTGGTCATCAAATATGGGAATCATGTTTAAAATCATATGAACACGTTTCGTTAAATTTAAATTGTGTGACCATCTTTATATGTATAAAAGATGATGTGAAACTTGGCGTATTTTCTTCAATATTCTATATTTTTTTTTTTTGAAATATTAATTAAATAGGGTATAGACTTCGGTATTTGGTAAAGACGGTAAAGATGCGTAATAAGTTAAAGAATAGCAGACAAGATTTTAATATAGTCCAGTAATAAGAATTTGCTCTTAATGTTATGCCCAACGGAAGAAAGATTCTTCTATTTAACATCAAATGTAAGCTATATGAGGCACGATACTAAAAATATAATTGAAAATAATAAGCTATATATAATCAATGTAATTAAAACTACGCGAATAGTTTGCCGTTGATTTATTTCACTTAAATAAAGCCAATAATGAATATAGTAAAAAAAATTAAATATTAATTCTTACTGTTACTAAAAGTATTCATAACATTTAACTGATAAAGAAGCGGAAATTGTAATATTAAAATAATAGAATTGGTAAAATAAAATTGTGAAGGTAAATGGATGAAAAAAAAAAGTGAAAATTATGGGGAAGAAGACGATTAGTTTACCTGAAGAGAGAGACTTGGACCAGAGTACCGGGCCACCACATCTCTGCGGGCTCCACCACGTACTTCTTCATTATCCCCGCCCATCCATACCCTAACACCTGCGTTCATCACCATAGCTAATTCTTCACTGTTCAACCAATAACGCAATTCGTTTCAATCTTCAAACTACTCTAACTCACTCAGCTCTCACACGTTTAACATTACCTGTGTGGTCAACACCAGGAGCCAACTCGCCAAGAAGGTAATCTTCCTGCCATAAAACGCGCGTATTATATCCACAATGCCAACAGCGTAAGCCGAACCGCTTCCAAAAGCGGCACCGGCATTCGCGAATATCGATATCAGCACGTGCTCCTTTGTGTTGAAGGGGCCAGGGTTCAGTGAAAATTCCCTCCCTCTTATCTGAACTTCCCTTCTCGGGAGAACCTTCGCCATGAACCGCCCGATTGGAAGCGTCGCCACCTGAACCGAGATCATCGTCACCGTGAGCGGCTGGCTACGGTAGCCGAAAAATGTGTTCAAGAACGAGAGCAATATCACCGCCATGATCCCCAGGAACCACATGCGGAACGTCCAGACCGGCTCGTTCGGATTGTCTTCGTTCGACACCACCATCCGAACCTCCTCTATCGGCGAAACGTCATCGTCGCCTTTTGCGTCTTTCGGACTCTCCGCCCGCTCGCGTTCTATCTCGACGGTGGCCATACTGATAAAAGCACGCGCCGCCCTCTGTGTCGCTCACTGGTGAAAAAATTGATCGGAACAAAGTTTAAAACGGGAAGATCCTTACTCGTATTACTGCCGCTGCATTTGAACCACCAACAGATTTGGTTTTTGCTCGAACAGACTTTGCTATTGGAGTTTCTAATGAGGATTTATATCCACATCATTGGTTAATGGTGCAAACAAGTAATGGCGGGTTAAGGATTTATCTTTCTCGTACCCCTGAGACTTTGTCTTTACTTTCTATTCAGTATTAATCCTTTCCCTCTTCTTCTTTATTTCATGCACTATTTCTTTCTTTAAATTGACTCAATTGGACTTAAATTTATAATTTTTATATTTTCTTTCATTGGTGACTGAACTTTTGGTTTGTTCATTTTTTTTTAAATGTTAATTAATCTAAAATCAATTATTCATTAATTTCTTTATGAATAATATTAAAAGATTACTTTTGTGTAGCAAATAAGTGTTTCTTGCATTTAATGAAAATATCAACTGTTTTAAGAAAATAATTTTAATTAATTTTATTTATTAAAATTTAATTGATCATATTCCTAATATTAAAATTTTCAATATTGTAGTATTTTTAAACTACATAAGACTAATTTTAGTCACAAAAAGTATTAATGAGCGATTTACAAAATAAAAATTTATTAGTTATTAAATTAATTAATATTATGAATAAAATTATAATTGATTTTTAAAATTTAACCACCAGGTCTTACTTGTTAAAAGAAACTGTCACTGAACATTTAGTTACCAAAGTTTTTGTTACTATAAAAATTAGTTTTTAAATTATACTCTAATTAATTAATGATCAATTTAATGACCAATTATAAATTTTTATTCACAATAATAATTATTTTAATAATCAATAACTTTTTTATTATTTTATAAATTAATAATAAATGATTAACAAAACATTTGATTATTAAAATTAATTATTAATGAAACATTTCTTTTTAGTGTTAAAAGTTTGGAAGTCATCCTTATTAAGCAATTAGTATATAAAGAGAAAGAGAAAAATCATAATATGTATTGTTTTAGGAACTCAAATACTCTAATTAAATTTGATAAAAATAGTTCACACACACAAAGAGTAATTAAATAATAATAATAATAATAATATTTAAAAATCATATTTTATAACTAGGAACAAAATAGATATCCATGTTTCTGAAACACTTGTATTTTGAATAACTTTTTGTACTCACTTGTTGAGTTTTTTTGGAAACTAAAAGGTTCACGTCGTAAAAATAACATCACTTTAATCTATAACAATATATAAAGGGGATTCCCCTTTTTGTGTCCACTTTTTAAAATACCGATTTTACCCTTTAAATATAACAATTTTTTAAATTTTTTAAAATTGACCGTTACTTTTACAAAAATTTT
>Ga0214542_1004332_pt1 | contig 28263 bp, 14 predicted proteins | sample CNSS1metaG_FD_160096 | JGI IMG/M metagenome (GOLD analysis project Ga0214542, IMG submission 160096) | Root nodule microbial communities from cowpea collected in UCLA plant growth center, Los Angeles, California, USA - CNSS1 | ecosystem: Host-associated > Plants > Roots > Nodule | place: USA...
ATATAGATATAGATATATATATATATATATATATATATATATATATATATATATATATATATATATATATATATATATATATATATATATATATTATTTTTGGCTTACCACGAAATCATTTTACATCTCCAAGATACTTTCTCTCTTATTAGAATCTTTGTGGAGTTATGATTCAAATGATGTATGTAATTGAAATATTTTTTGTCTTATATTTGAATATTTATACTCCTTTTAAATATTTGTTTTTTCACATGAGAATCTTTAATTCTTAATTTAAGTGTTTAATAGCATAAACCCTTTATTTACTGGGTAATATAAAAAAATTTATCTTCTATATTATCTTATTTTTAATTTTTATTTCATTCAAAGAACTTTTTGTTTTGTTAAGAAAAATTTTCATTATCTTTCAACCGTTCGACTAGCTAGTTTACTATAGTTTGATATGTGAAAAGTCTTTTAGATCTATGAGGTATTTTTCATCTTATTATACCTTTTGTTGTATATTTATTTTCCTTGAAGTGATTTTATTCAATGATGTATCAAATTGTTTCTAAGACAAACATTTGACTTCTTTTTAATATTTTAATTTGTTGTTTATTTTTATCATGTAGAATATTGGTTTTATGTTTTTTATATAGTTATTTTTATTTTCTAACCCATTATCATAAGTGTCATTCTATCACTATAATTCTATAAAAAAATTTATTATAATATAATAATTTAATGTTATTGTCATGAATATTGTTTATTACCAACCAACATACATCGAAGTTCAAAAGATGAAAGATATACACTAAATTTCAATTATTGTTAGTTTAATCATTGTTCTTTGCGTGATTTCATTTAAATGGAGATTTCTATTAATGTATGAAAATAGAGATTTCATTAGAATTTAAACAATGTGATTAAAGAGACATTGAAAATATTTTTAAATTTGAATATCTGTTTTCATTTTGCAATTTTTTAAAAATATTTTTAAACTCTATCAACTTTGTTTCATTAACTTTAAAATTTAATAATTGTTTTGGTACTCTAATTTCAAATGTGTATAATTATAATTTATTTTTAAATGTTTGATATTAAAGAAACGAGAATACATCATTTTGATACTGAATATTTGATAATATTATGTTTTTTTTACAAAATTTTACTATTATTTTATAAAAATTAATTAATCAATATTGAAATAGTAAGATAGCATGTACAAATACGAGCACAAGTAGAAGTGTATTTTTGTTACTCGATAGAATGGGAATGGGAAAAAAACTTCATACTTGTTGGGTTTGGGTATGGAAATAAAGATGAATTTTTTGTTTTTAGGGAACTGGCTTATCGAGTTGATACCCCTTTGGTATCTCTTCTCAGCACTCAACAACCACTCCCTCCTTTTAAGCCTTCTACAATGGTATTGAGACTTCCCCAGACTTGGACGAGGTTCCTTTGTGGTTGAACGGTTTGCTGATTGAGTTAACGAGATCGAGTGGGTTCTTGAGAAGGGTAGGGTTGTTAAGGTTGGCCTGACGACTGAGGTTCTAGACTGGAAATCTGGAACACCAAAGATGGTTGTTTCGATTGTATTCGGTCGCAACTTACAAAACCTCTTCGTTGACCCTTATAGTGTCCCCGACCTCCCCATCCACGGCCTTGACCGTCGTTGTCGTGTTGTACCAACTTGCCTGGTACTCCTAACTTGATTAGGTATTCACTGAATTCCTTAAAGTATTGGCACTCTTTTTGTGGTGTGTCCGGTAGTCTAGTGGTAAGAGCACTTTTGGGTTCGTGGGGGGATAAGGTGGTCAAGGTTCTGGAATGTGGATGAGCTCCAAGTTGCATGCTTCCCTGAGTACGACGTCCTTATTGGTGTTTTGAGAAATGTTTTGGGAATACCGAGAAGTAGCACGCTCCATTTCCCTTCTTAATTTTTCCCGTTATTAGGGCATTAGCTTCTTCCCCATCTTCCATCTGCTTTGTTCGCTGGTGATGCACTTTGATGCCTAATCTCTCAAGTCTTCCATATTGGTTGCTTTCCTCTTGAATAGTGAATCAAAAAAAATTTTGGGTTGAAGACCACAAATCAAGAAATGCATGATCACTGACAAAGTGATGCCCGAGATCGTGGTTGTCACCGTGATGAACCACTCCATGAAGTGCTTGAGAATCTCGGTTTCTCCTTACTTTACATAACATCTTGCAATTGGTGAACATGGCTTTAAACATGGTACTTAATGCATTAAAAAACTCCACCAAATTGGGTGCTTTGGTGAAATTATGGAATTCCTCTAGTTTTATATTCTAGTTAGGGCTACGTTGATGTGGTTTTTTTTTATGCAAGACGAGTTAAATGGGAAAAGAAAGGTGGAGGTTGACCTGCTTTGTGACAGATGTGGAATGGAGCCTGAATCTACCATTCATGTTTTAAAGGGCTGCCCCTGGGCATCTGGCATTTGGCTACTCTGCCCATTAGCCCTTCATACTCAACAGATGCAGGCTCTCAACTTCTCATTGCAACCTCTTGTAGAATTATGCCAATGTGATCGATTGTGATCCCTCCTATAGCTACACCAATTGGATTGACTATGATCCCTTCTAGAACTACGTCAGGCTCCTACCTTGATATTTTCATGATCTGGATTCTTCACTTATTGATGATTTCCAAGTCTCGACCTATGGGGAGGGGGTTCTATTCCAAGGACGAGGAGGCTCAGGTAGCTTTTCTTTCTCTTGGTTGTCCATTTTAAGGTTCAATGCTTGTAAGCTTGCCTCATTATAGGTGTGCATGACGTGTCATTCTGCTGGATCAACTCCTGAATTTGATTATGTATTGTAGCCATTAGGTTGGATTCCATCTCATTTCGTAGAGCAAAAGGCTCAAACATCTGCAATTGACTTCTGGTGGTGACCATGAGAAAATTGAGGTTGAAGGGTACTTTTATCGGGGCCCCACGGTGGGTGCCAAATGTTCTTACCAGGATTTGGAGGATCCGCCTTCCAATAAGTAGCAAGATCTAAATGGCTCTAACGCTCCTAGTAAAAGCACTTGAGGGCTAGATCACAAGGAAATATGCACTTGCAAAAGACCCTCTGATGCTTAAGTTAGTAAGAGAGTTTAGGGCGAGTATGAGAATGAGTGATACTCCCTAGAGGAATAACATGTATTTATTTGGTTTTTGGACCCTATGAAATGTGTTTCAAAATCTATCAAAGAATATCAAAATATAATAAAAACTTACCACATATCATGATATTATTAGTAATATGTTATTTAATCAAATATACAATATATGTTTTTGGAGGATCCACCTTCTAACAAATAAGAAGATCTGAATGGCTCTAATGCTCCTAGTAAAAGCTCCTAAGGGCTAGATCACAAGGGAAGATCCACTTGCATAAGACCCTTTGACGCTTAAGTCAATAAGAGAGTTTAGGGTGAGTATGAGAATGAGTGATACTCCCTAGAAGAATAACATGTATTTATAGGGTTTTTGGACCCTATGAAATGCGTTTCAAAATCTTAGAATATCAAAGAATATCAAAATATAATAAAAACTTACCACATATCATGATATTAACAATAATGTGTTATTTAATCAAATATAGCATATATGTTGTTGGAGGATCTGCCTTCTAACAAGTAGCAAGATCTGAAATGCTCTAATGCTCCTGGTAAAAACTCCCAAGGGCTAGATCACAAGGGAATATCCACTTGCAAAAGACCCTCTAACACTTAAGTCAGTAAGAGAGTTTAGGATGAATATGAAATTGAGTGATACTCCTTAGAGGAATAACATGTATTTATAGGGTTTTTGGACCCTATGAAATGTGTTTCAAAATCTTAGAATATCAAAGAATATCAAAATATAATAAAAACTTACCACTTATCATGATACTAACAATAATGTGTTATTTAATCAAATATACCATATATGTTGTTAATATAAGGTATAAAAAGATATTCATGATGTAATCAAACTCCTAAGATTTGATATATATTATGTTAATATATGGTAACTGCACCAATAATTATCTTTGTTAATATTGTCTAGCCATTTTAGGCCAATAACGTTAAATGGACCTTGTTGGACCATGCTCTTTAGCATATTTCTTTGGTCGGGTAGGTACAAGAAATAAAATATATAAATCGAAGTTAGATGTTCGATTCATTATAAAATCTTTACTTTAGAATACTTCTTTTTCTTTACATTCTCTCGATTACGAAATGAGTTTCTAAATATCAAATCCTTTCAACATCAAAATCTAGAGGAGCCAAGGGGATATAGATTTTAGTGAACCAACCAATTCAATTTGAGATTTTGTAAGTTTACTTAACCCTATAGATGTTTTAAGTTTTTTCTTCTCTCTTTTAGAGTAATAGGCTAATAGGAGATGCTACCTAGACAGGGTTATTTAAGGAAGCTTACTTGGATTGTAAATTTGCTATAAAGAACTCTCGAAATTTTGTTGGATAAAACCGTGCTTTAATTTAGGTAAAGGGAAAATATTACATCCAAAACAATGTATTGGTTGTTTTGGATAGATAATGAAAATATGTGTTGATGATGTGGTGCATGAGTGTAGATTTGGGTACATGAATGTATTCATAATAATGAAATTAATAGACATGAAATTGGTATGTAATTTGTAGTTGAGAAATTACAAGAATGACATATTCTTAGATCTAGAGGTTGTAAATGGTTTTTATGATTAAATATTGATTTTTTTTATTCTGCAAAATTTGGTCTTAAGTTACTCTCAAGTCGTGTATTGCTTCTGCATCATGTAGCCATTAAGGTAAGGCCGCATTTATTGTACTAGCTATTTTACGTTGTTCAAGCAGTGTTGCTAAAGAAAAACTCTAACTATCTTATAATTTGTATTAAATGTTTATGACAACAAAGTAAGAAATATGAAGAATCATTTAAAAGACATTGGAATAGTTGGTTGAGAACTAGACATAGTTTGTGCTATTAAACTAATTAATATAAAAACTAGAGAGTAAATTTTCATTCCCTTTGTCTTTTTCCTTAACATATTATTGAACCACATGAACAATAGAAGGAAAGACTAGCAAACTAACTTTTGAAAAATATTTTTTATTATCTTTCAACCTAAAAAAATTGTGTGATAGCCTAATTTCAAATTATGTTACATGTTGGCAAGTGTATCAAATCGTGCAAGTAATACAGTGGACAAGTCAAGATATCGTTCCCACAGAAACTAACATGACTTATATTTAATGGATTGTTTACTAATAAAGGTATAAAGAATAACACATTTTGTTTTATAAAAAAATGAATTTAAATTTAAATATGAAAAATAACATAAATTGACACAATGAAAACAAATAGCTTGACTGAAAAAATTATGAGATAAAAGTTTCACAAGGATTGGGTTTCACCAATTCTATTCAAAGTAAAAACCAACAAACAATATATTTCTATTTCCTTCTCGCACACTCACATCATTTATAACATGCTTCAATTTTGTCGTAGACAAGCCTAAACTAAACTAATAAAAACTCTATGTCTAGCAATTTTTACTATTACGTTTGCATCAATAACCAATATGTTGATGCTTAAGAATGACCAATGACCACATCTATATCTAGCATTGAAATCAATAGTTGTTTTATCATACTTAGGTTTCTCAAATTATCTTTTGGATTTGTTAGTACTCTCACATATGCACCATATCTAGAACATGCAATCAAAGATCATAATCTAGATTCCAAACTATCTTTCAAATCAATATGGACTCTTGCATGTGCAAAATTCATAAACTATGTAGTTAAAACACAAATAAAACATAAGAGATTGTGGAAAAGAATTATATTGAATGAAGAATTCATAGAGAACCAAGAATACATTATACCCAACCTCCGTGAATGAAGGAGTTAGCTACTCCTAGACTCCTAGACATACCGATCACAAGATTGATGTTGAAATTGAATGCCTTTAACCTTTAGAATGTCCTTTTACCTTCAAATGTAGAGATATCAAGTTTCTTTCTCTCCAAGTGTGTATTTTTTACCTCTGTCAAGCCTTCAATTTTTAGATTTTTCGAAGCTAGCGGTTTGTTGGGCAAACTGACTCGTTGGGCGAAAACAACTTTGTACTTGATTTTCCATTGGAATTTCTTGCTGGATTTATCTTTTTCGTCTTTTGTAACTTCTATTTTCACAAATTAATCTTCATTTGTTCTAACTTAAGCTTGGGTAACCAACTTTGTAGATAATTGATATTGTTTAGGTTCTTTAGAAAGGAGTACATTGGAAGGGTGGTTCTTTAAGGTTACACTTCGCTCAAGTTGCAATAATATTGTTAAAGCGAAATAGATGTTACCTTGTGTTTGTTGAAAAGGTCTCCCAATTTTGAGGAACTCACTCATGTGATTATGTGCTAAGTAAGAATGATGTTATTGTATTTTAAATATGTGTTTTTATACACTTTGTGATGGAATGATGTATACAAGATGAGATTAATTATATATGCTATAAAGAGATATAAGATCCATGTGGAGATTCACGACATGACATAAGTGTGACATCTATCCCTTTTGGATTATCGTTCATGGGTGATAGATCCTTATTAGATCATTTATATAAATGTGTGTGTATTCTACTATAGATAACACCAAAAGCGAGCAAATTGTAATATGGTAATTACACCTTTTAGGAGTTTGTTTTGATATATTTATGTTTTAAAAACCCATAAATATTGATAATGAATAAGTATCCTTTGAAGATGACATAAGATAACAGAATCAAATATTTTGACTAGGGATGGCAAATAAACATGTCCTCGTGTTAGAACCTGTTCCCGTCAATACAGGGAATCCCCGAATTGACTAGGTACGACATAATACACAAAATTTCAATTGGATATAGGGATGATGATGGGTATGTACATATCCACCTTTTCTCCATTCTCATACTATCCACAGTTTATTAGGTAATATAAAAGAGATATATATATCCACCTTCAATTTCCCCATCTAAACAAGTCATTTTACTTCAAAGAATTTCAAACTTTTTATATAAATGAATTATTCTCTTAAATTGTCTCATTCAAACACAACATTAACCTTGTGTCTGAATGATAAATGTCAACAATTCAAAAAAATTGAAATACCTAGTAATTGAATTACTTGCAATTGAATTCTTTTCATTTCTTAAATAATTAGTTTGGATGAAGTAATTGAAATATCTAAGATTTCAATTTTATTGTTTGGATAAGGAAACTTAATTTCTATTTTAACTCGACTCTACTTTTGAGTCTAACTTAACTTAGTTCGACCTTCAATTCGGTAAAACTGATTTTGACTTTTGGTTCAAGTTGACTCGAGCCGATTCAACCTCAGCTGGTTCGACATCGGCTGATTCAACCTCAATTGGTTTAACATGGGCCGATTCGAATCATTTTGACATTGCCACAATTTGAATCGATTCGACTTAGCCAATTCGAATTGATTTGGCTCGAGTTGATTCGACACAACCTTCAACTAGGCTTAGAGTCATCTCGTCCTCACTTTCGGCTAGGGTGACTCGACTAAACTTAGTTTTGGACTGGCTTGGCTCAACTTTCGGTCATGGCTGAATCAGCTTGACCTTCGGCCTGGACTGACTCGTCTCGACTTTCAATCTAGGCCAACTCGTCTCATCTTTGGGCCCATGCTGGCTCATCTTGTTCTTCAGCCCAAACCGACTCATCTTAACATTTTGCCTGACTCGACTCGACTTTTTGGACTGATGGACTTTTTTGTCTTAATCAATGAAGAATTTAATAACTTACGGAATTTCAATTTCCTTCTTTTTTAAGTGGATTTTAAATTCTACTATTTTAGTTATTTGAAATACATTCTTAAAATTTCTCAATTTCAATTTTCTTTTAATTTCCTCATCCAAACATGTCATTTTCTTTTGTAAAAATTTTTAATTATTCAAATAAATAAATTACTTTATTAAATTACCTCATTCAAGCACACCATAAGTTATGAATAATTTTATTATAGTTACAATAAATTAATTATGTAATATTTCTATATTTTCTCCAAATAATTTATCATATCAAATAAATTTATTTTTTCGTATAAACTAGGGCACTATATCTTTAATATATAGGTTTTAAAAATTATGTTAATCAAGATGCATATCTTACAAAAAAAAAGAAAAACTTCTACCAAAACAAAGTTGATGTTTATGACGTAGTTTCACAATTAAGAATTAGGCTTTATGCAAAGCTCGAGTTCTAATAATTAAATACAATATTTTAATTAATAAGTTATTATTTTAATTTTAATTAATAAGTTATTGGTGAGTTAAGTGGGTCAATCTACTCTTGAAAAAACTTATTTTTTTCTTAATCCAACTCGTTTCGAACATGTGATGAGCCGGATTATTTCATGAGTTATAACTCATTTTGACGTCTTTAAATAAAAAAAAAGCTAAAAAGATGAATTTTTAACTTACCACTTCCAATATTAACAAAAACATACGAATAAAATATCAATCACTAACATTTTTATACCACATAACGAAAAATCATTAATAGAAATAAATAAAAAAATTCCTAAAAACAAAAATGTCAACTAAATCTTTCCCTACTTATAAAAATTAAAAAAAAAAATGAAAATATCCTGGACAACATTTGAGATCCAATTACATCAACATCTCAACAAAGACCACCTCAAAGATTCCTTTTTAAAGAAGAGAAAAAAAAATCTTCCTTTCTAAAACACAATTAAAAAACTCATACTTTTTTTTGTTTTGAAATTTTTTTCATTATAAATGGCTTTTTAACAAATTTGTAAAAAAAAATTATATAATATAAAAATTTCAATAATGAAACTTGAGTTTTGTCTTTTTGTTTTTTTTTATACGAACCTTTTGTGCTAATGTTTGCGAGCAACACGTCACAAACAACATCTTGACTTCATGCGTTCGAACGATCCAAATCAAAGTTTTTCAGTGTTTGGTGCACGCAACCTAGTTCCCCCACTCAACCTACTTTTCGTATATTTTAAACAGTCAAATTTAGTTTCACTTTTATATTCATTCCAAAAATTTGGAGAATAAATTAGAAGTATTATGTCTCTGCCTATTATTAAAAAAATAGTAATAAATACTTATTTCTACATTAAAATAAAAATCAAGTATGGTTGTTTCATATTTTCTAGAGATGAAAATGAAAACGTTACAAAGAGTAAATCTAAACCTTATTATTCATCTTGTTGAGAATGAAAACATATTGAAGTAAATTAATTTTTGATGGCATTTTCAATAAAAATATTATTTTTTTGTAATTATTTGAATCGTTAAAACAATTATATATTCACATTAAATTTAGCTAGAGAATTACATTAACATGTGAATCGTAGTAAAAGAAGTTGATTTTAAAAATTCAGATTAATCTCACTTAAACTTTTGTATTAAAATGTAATTAATATGTAGGAATTTGGAGGTTAGATACCCCAATCATAGACAGTTGCGTTGTATTGACACTAAAGTTCCTTTAAAAGTAAGTACAACAAGTAATAGTATTTACATTGTTTTTTTTATGGTAGTAAAAATAAAATATTAATATTTATTATTTTGAATTAAATATTTTAAAAAAATTATAACATTAAAGTCAGAAGTTATAATATGTAAGTAAGTTGGTGTTGATGTTATTATTATTTTCTAAACTCATTAATTATTATTATTATTATTATATATTTTGATATTGACACTATAAAAACTACACAAATCATTTGTTATCTCTTGAAAAAAATTAACAACATAAAACATTGGGTGACCAAACCAAACCGGTTAAAAAATACAAATCAAACTTTCTTTCAAAACATTAAATAATTCAAAACATTCAAAGTTGAAATCTATTATGAAAAAAAAAATCACAAATGGGATATGATAATATTATTTATAATCAAACTTATTATCCAGTGTTACAGAAATAATTTATCTGCACAATGATTACATTATCTAAAAATATAATAGTGTATCACTTGTCGATTTTCCCGAAAGATTCAAGGAACAATTTTAATAACTGAAGAAGCCTTTACATTCACGGATGACATACATTTAGTGATGACAACAAGATAAAGTGATGATGACTTTCGTTATCTCATTTTATTCCCGAAGTAAAAATTTATACACATCACCATACCCAAATAGTTCATTCTTATCTCCGACGGGTAAAAGGTATATTCGTATCTGGTACTAAAGATGATTATGAATTAAATTTTTAATAATCTAATCCACATCTATTATGAATCCAAATAATACAAATAATAGGATAAGATTTTCAATCCAAATCCATTTTTTTAGAAAAAATAGAATGAACTTTTTTAAAATCCAAATCCAAATATTTAGATCAAGTTTAAATTCAAATCCAAATATTTGGATCAAGTTTAAATCCAAATCCAAATATTTGGATCAAGTTCAAAATCCAAAATCCACTTTTTATAAAATAAATTTAAATTGATTTTTCTAAAACTTTTGTCCATAGGACCGACACCATAGAATTTGACAGATTTTGTCGGGGCCAACGAGGCCAATCGGGGTCGACCGAATTTTGGTCAAGCTTGACCAAATTTTAGTCACGCTCGACTTGGTCGAATTTGGCCAAATTTTGGCTGGGGTCGACTCGGCCAAATTTTGGTTGGGGTCGACTCGACAAAATTTGAACGAATTTCGATCGGAGACGATGTGACCAAATTCGGGCTAGGGCCGACTCGACAAAATTTCAGTCGAGATCGACTTGACTGAATTTGATCGAATTTCTGCCAGGGTTGATTTTGCCTAATACGACCAAATTTAGGCCAAAGCCGACTTGGTCAAATATGGCCACATTTGAGCCAAGGCCTGATCAATCAAATTTCGGTCAGAATTGACTCCACTAAATTCGTCGATCAAGATCGACTCGGCTGAATATAGCCAATTTTCGATCACGACCAACTTAGCTTAATACAGTCAAATTTTGTTTGGGACTTACTCGACCGAATACGACTAAATTTGGGCTAGGGCTGACTCGTCCAAATTTTGGTCATGGTCAACTCGACTGAATTCGGCCAAATTTAGGTCGGGATCGACTCGTCTTAATACGACCAAATTTCGGTTGCGATCGACTCTGCCTAATACGATCAAATTTAGGCTAGGACCAACTCGGTCAAATTTCGGTCGGGGCCAACATGACCAAATTTTGACCGTAGCCGACTCAGCTGAATTCGGTCGAATTTCGGTCGTGGACAACTCAGTTGAATATGGCCAAATTTCGATCGTGGCCGACTCATTTGAATACGACCAAATTTCATCCTAGGTCGTCTCAACTAAATACGACCAAATTTGGGCCAGAGCCAAATCTCAATCAGGGCTAACTCGATTGAATTCGACTGAATTCTAACATGAGCCAACTAGGCTGAATAGGGCAAAATTTTAGTCGCAATCGTCTCGCCCGAATATGATCAAATTTTGTCTTGGTCGAGTCAGCCCAATGCAGTCAAATTTGGGTCGGGGTCAATTCAAATGAATACTTCCAAATTTTGTCCATGATCGGTTGGGCTAAATTTCGATCGGGACTGATTTGACTAAATTTGGCCGAATTCGGCCAAATTTCCTATATGGTCACGCCAACTCAGTCAAATACGGTTAAATTTGGGCTACTTCGTCTAGACCTTTAGCCTAACCTAACCAAAAATATAAATTGAAAATTTTGATTGGATATTTTGGATTATCCGTTTTGAAAATCTAGATTTAGAGAATGGATATCCAATTCATAAAATATATAAAATGTAGATCAGATTGAAATCCAAATCCAATAAAATGGATTTTAATTGGATTGGATTTTTAATAAAATGGATATTAAATGGATTGGATTAGAGAAAAAAGTGGATTGGATAAAGAAAATTGAATTTTTTGCCTACCTCTACCTTTTCATGTGACCATACCACTTTTATGTTTCAATATAGATTAATTAGATTTTATAAAAAAATCACGAAAAAAGAAACATGATATTATCAAATACTTGGAAATAAGTAATAATTGTATAAATTTTAAATCACATTACCAAAGAACAATCAAATAAAAGTGAAAGAATTATATAAAATATTACCCAATTACATATAAATAAAATTTCATTACAACAAGAACATCCATGAATTTTGAAACTATCCATGTCGAAGGGCCTCCATGCGTTGCCTCTGAGCAGCCTCAAAAGCCAACCTTGCAGCCTCCATCTACTGCATGACCAACTGCTGCTGCTCCATAGATACTTCCTGACGCTGCATGGAAGCCTCATGCTACTGCATCATAGCATTACTTTGTTGGGTCAAGGCTGCCACCATAGCCTCTATCGCCCTTGCGATATCTGATGCATCGCCTCGAGGAGGTTGAGGATTTATATGAGGAGGTGTCATATCATTGGGCACACAGAAAAAAACCATCAGTTAAACTTGATTAGACGGTAAACTTAGCTACCAACACTAGGAAGACACAACGAAATCTAAGCAAGCACACAAGTTCACAAACTCTAAGGAACAACTGCTCTGATACCATAAATGTAACGTCCCATTTAATAAATAAGCTTAATTAAATGAAACATCACATAGAATAATATAAAGAGAAATGTCATGGAGTATAAGTGTCACTTCTTACAGATATCCAAAATGCTCGGAGAGAAAACTAAAGCACACCATGATGCCATTAACTAAACAGAATAAACATTTGACAGTATCCAAAATACATGATCATAAAGTAAGATAGTACATATGCCACAATGCCTTAAAAGAGTACTTAGAGTAAGGGGATCCATCCCAAAATTTGCTACACTGCAGAGTTTCTATCACCTTGGTGACCACTAGGGGTTTCCACATCTGCTCACATCAATAAATTGATGATCATTGCAAAAGGAAAAAACCGCACACAAGACAAACACAAGCAAACAGAAAGGGTAAACTAAAGTATAAATCAGTTTAACATGTTATGGCACACAAACACTTAAAACAGATCATAAACATGCAACAAGATAAGCAAACAATCATGTGATAGCAAACAAGTAAGACTCTAAGACTTGATTATCCGGATTCATATAATCAGTCAGATTCACTGGATGCTTGCACTTGTGGTGGCCTCTACTGCTCTGCTAAGCTATTGCCAATGGGTTTCACCCTACCACACACAATGTTAGCCTTCAAACATCTAAGGCCATTATCCTGCCAAAGATTAGGACCTCTTGCTACTCTCACCACTTGAGTTAGTACGCTCTACGTGAGACTAACCGACTCTTTAGAGCTTCAGGATACAATCCTTACTTGAATCCTTTCTTAATTATATACGCTGAGACACCACCACAAAACCTTACTAAGAGATTCGTGGAATTATGTCCATTACATGAGACACCACCACGAGCTCTCACCAAGAGGGTCATGGAATTACATCCATTACATGAAGCACCACCATGAGCTCTCACCAAGAGGTTCATGGAATTATGTCAGTCCCACAAGGCACCACGACGAGATCTCACCAAGAGGTTCATGGAATTACGTCCAACTCATACCATAGTCATGCTTCACCAACCAACCATAGATTTATCATGCATATCAATCTTATGCCCATATTCACCAAATCATCCATTCATGTTTCATATGCATAATCATACCAAACTCATCAATTCCAGCCCATAAACCATTTAGTACATGCATATTCAAACAATCCATGCTTTAAATAGAGCAATTCAATTAATCATGTGACCATCACCAAAAACAGAGAAGAAAATAGCACTTGAACACGTCCATGCCCTATTCTCACTAAAGCTACATGTAACATCCCGACCGGATATTACGAATTTAAATAATAAAATAGGGAAAAATTAATTACGCCGCATTTAATAAAACCTCATTTCCCAAAAACGCGAGAAATTTAAAACTTTATTTGCTATACCAATAATGAAAATCCAAAAAAAGTATTCGTCCATTATAAAATGAAAGTCCAATAACATAAATGTTTACAACTGATTCAAAAACATAAAATAAAATCCCCAAGCTTCCCCGCTCCGTGGCTAAGCCTCACCAGAACCACCTGCAACAACATCATCTGCTCACGTGTACCGCGTACACGATCAACGCCAAACACAAGCAGATAAGGTGAGCTTAACAATTTAATCATATAAAACACATATATTAATATTAATCACCAATATACACATATATTTATATCATCCCAACTCATCATAGAAATTCTCTCCTTTGATTCCACTTCGCATGGCCATAACCATGTTATTTGCGTTCTACATCTCCTAGTGAGTACTTCAAGATGACCTGCTGCCATACCTATCGGTCACAACCGATAGAGCACGTGCGGGAAACCATTGCTATGGATCACACACCGTAACGCCAGGTAGAGTTCCCAAATACAAACATAGTTCGTAACGTCCCAAGACTACCAAACTCGTCAGTCAACAACTAAGGAGGGCAATTTATCTGGACCTATCCGTATTTGCCATAACCAGCACACTCACACTGGAAACACTCGCTAACCCGAGTTACAACTCAAGAGTTCCTTGTGTTCAACCGCCATCCCGAGCCACAACTCAAGAGATGCTATTCTGAGCCACAACTCAAGGAATACCACGTGCTTTGACTCATATCCCCAGCTACAACTCAAGGGATACGTTTTGAGCTCAACTCAAGGAAGACCAACAATCCCACCTTTGAAGCATCACCAGAAGCCTTGTAGATCACGCCTACAGAACCAGCAACCCAACGTTGCAGTAGCAAAATCGCTTGGCGGGGGACACGTACCGTCAGGCGCTGCCAGCTCCTAGACCGCCTAGCAGGGGAGACGTGCCACCAGGCGCCAAACGCCTCTAATGCTATTGTTTCAGTAAGCATCACCTAGGGGAACAACCTTTACCGCCAAGCGCCACACACTTCAATACTCTACTGGTTTTGTAGCTATCGCTTGGCGTTCAAACACCACCGCCATGCGCTACATCAGTACTTACACAGTACTAGTTTTTAAGCACCCAGAACAAGGTAAAAATCAATCCTACTCTTATAAATAAGCATATCCACAATAAAGAATATAGGCTTCCAGAAATCAACATGACTCACATGCCTAATCTCAACTTAGATGGCTTCGTCATACGCGTACACAAGTATCACCCTATATCATATGCATCAATGCAATTAATATTGACACATATGCCTTCACCAATAACTAATTCTCCATATGTGACTAACCCAAAGGAACATTCAAATTGATACAAACTTACTACATAACCCAATCATGCTTCATTAGAAGTTACTAGGAATTATCAAGAGGTTATTCATGCATCTTAAAGACTCCAAAATCAGCAATATTGAGTAACGTATATCTCTAGCTACTGACCTCGAAACCAAATCTCCACCGTTCAAACTAAAGAACCACATGTTATGGACCACCTGTCAAAATTTCATCTAAATCGAACGTTTAATGAACCGGGAAATGTAGTTTTACAAAAACTGTGCGAACTAGAAAAACGATGGCGCCTAGCGCCTAGAATCGTCTGGCGCCTGGCAGTACAAATCCAGCGCCGGGCGGTTCCTGTTCCGCGAAAATACGAAAAACAACATTTTTCGTGAATCAGAACACCACACAGCTCTGGTATGGCGCCTGGCGGCCAATTGGGTGCCGCTAGGCGGTTCCTACACCTGCGAACCTTACCCCCTTCACAACAACTCTAATTTCCATCAATATAAGACTCCATAGGATACGATCCCAGTTATTAGGATTACGATTCATCCCTAACACTTCCCACTCACAAATTCATTCACATTTTCCCCTTAGATTGCTGCCACTATAGAAATTCCCAATTCATCAACCCTAAGATATATTCCTACTGTTTCATCCAATTTAGCCATTAATTAAATGAATATTAATGAAGTTTTACATCCTATCACCCCTTAACCATTAAAATTGGCTTTCCCTCCGATTAGAGTCATCCCACAACACTCAGAACACCAAAATTGAACCAAAATTTGGTTCGCCTCACCTGGTGGGTGTTCATCACCGCCAAGCAACTCAAGCAAAACCCATAAATTGGGTATAAGTCATGCGTCGCCTGGCGGCCAGGGCTGTGCCGCCTGGCGGTTCCACCTCTGGAACCCCAAAACTCCCCAAAAATGATGAGTCGCCTGGCGGCTGTGTATAGCCCGCTAGGCGGTTTCTGGAAATTTTCCAGAAACACAAATTTTATAAATTTAACAGTTTATATACAATCCAATGGCACATGCTTCCATACAGATTAGAGATACTTTTAAGGAAAAACGGGTTCAGCTCCCCTAACCTGGTTTCCTTAGCTTATTTTGGAATTTTTGTGAGTTCCCCATTGATCACCAATGCTCTTCCTTTGACTCTATCTCAATGCAGCTCCTTTCCTCGCTCAATCCTCACCAAACTCTCAATTTTTGTACTCCTCTCCCTCTACAACAATAAAAAATGCAGAAAACCTTTCCTCTCACCTAAATTTTCCCTTATAATAGTGACTTAATGATGGATTAATGTGCTAAAACGAAAATTACATTAAAAGTGGTATAATTGTCATTCAAAGTCCATCATTAGTTGTTTTTCCAGCCTCTTAGGCTGCCTTCACGTGGCTGCTAGGGTTCCCAACCCTTCTCCTCTTTGCCAAAAATAAGTTTAGCAAAAAGAAAGCTTAGTTTGAGTTAACCAAGGTTCAAACCCCTAACCATGCCCATGTCAAACCAATGCACAACCATTTAACCAATTCATGTTTCATGATGATCAACATAATTATATAATTATATTATCACTCAACATGATCAAGCATATTATTAAAAATAAGGGTTAAGTAATTGAGTTAAAAGGACTATATTCATTCATTTTTAAAGTTTAGAGACCAAAATACATTGAAGTTTCGGACAGGGACGAATTCCAATTTTGGATCAAAGTTTAGGGACTAAAAACATACTTAACCCTAAAAATAATAATAGTTAAATAACACACAAATGGCATACATAGGACTTGAACCTAATGCCTCTCATATAATAAAGTACTCTCAACCACTTGAGCTAGTACTTTTCCATGTCATACATGTCAATATTAAATGTCATAAAGGCTCCCACTACCCGTCTTTATTAATTAATTAATTATTTAATTAATTAAATTTCACAGGTCTTACACTACAAGCCCTCGCTCAGGCGAGAGAGGTTCTCTCACTCAAGCGAGCTCCTTTCGCCAAGCGAGAGCTCGAGCAGTGGAACAATGAGGTTTTCGCATGTTCTCGCTTAGGCGAGACCTCCTCGCCTGAGCGAGATGTTTTCTCGCTCAAAACGTGAGCTCGTTGCTTGAGCGACAACGCAAGCTAAAACCTGGGAGGGTTCCTGGTACTCTCGCTTAGGCGAGACCTGCTCGCTTGGGCGAGAATATCAAGTTTCTCCACTGTTCGCACAGACAAGCCAAGAAAACACCAAGAAAATAGTACAAGGCCACATCTAGTTCAATCTCATACAAGCATAAACATCAATCAAGCATTTTAAATCATGAAACAACAGCCAAACATCAACATATTACCAAAATTGCGAAAACCCTAGCTTCCCTTACCTTATCGAAAGCTACTATGAGGGATTTTGGCATGAGCATAAACGACACCTCAACTCCTAGAACAGATTCATGAGCTGGAAACAGTGGAACAAATTTAAAACGAGGTTACCAAGGTGAACCCTAGTTGGAATCACGAAAACAGAGCTAGAAAAGAGAAAGGTACGAGTTGAGAACCAACTTACGTGGAATAAAATGGAGTTCTTCTAGCTCAACGAAGAATGAAAGTCAAACCCTAGCAGAGCTCACGTAGGCAGTTCTAAGAGGGAGGAGGAAACTGATCTGTTTCTGGAAAATGAGACACCAAAAGTGAATTAGGACGGGAAAAGAGGTTTTGGGGACCCTGTAGGCCTGCCTTAGACCCAACAGATTAGGACAGGCCCTTAAACATTGGAGTAAAAAAATAAGTGGGTCTTACAACTTTAACATTCAATAAATATTCAAAATAAAAAATTCATTTAGAGTGAACTAGACCGATGATAAAAAGTTAATTTTTTAATTAAAATTAAAACAATAGTATGGGTCATACACTAACATTTAATAAATTAAAAAAAAAAGTTCACTTAGAGTGAGTTAGACCAATACTAAAAAAATTAATTTTTTAATTAAAAATTAAAATTTAATCTGGATCAGACGACATTAACATTTAATAAATTTTTAAAAACAAAAATTCATTGAGTTGGTCATGCCAACGCTAAGAAGTTGAATTTTTAATTAAAAATCAAATAATAGCACGGATCAGGCTCACACTAACATTTAATAAATTGTAAAAAATAAAAAATTCAGATAACAAGAGTAACTACTGCAAGAATAACTACTATTATTTCAACATGAGTTCTACACCTCCAGAAAAACGCACATAGACTACTTATATATTCCACAAACTGCACATTCATATTTACCTTAATCTAACCAAATTTCGAGAATCTCCAGATAACCTGTATGTAAGAAGTAATTTTTCCCGGTGTTTATATCAAAAGATTTCGATATAAGAAAATCTTAAATATCATTCCTCATAGGACCTGAGGAAGAAGAAATACAATCAATCAGACATACCCATTAATTGTTTGAATAGTAGACTGCAAAAGGTCCTTTTTAAAAAAAAAAATGTCTAATAATTTCTCTTCCACCAAATCATCTAAATAATATAATATAGGTGAAAAAACTGATATCGGATGAGTTTTAACAAAGCAGTATAAACCAATAGAACATTCAATGAAGATATGTTGAATGGATTTCTTTTTACCTTTTTACGTAAAGAATACATAAGCATAAAACTAATCATATTTCCTCCTCCTTCGTATCAACCTGGAGCCTGTTATGCAAAAGTTTCCACAAAATTAATGTTTTTACGTTAAATCATGCCTTTGATTCGTGACACTACAACAATAGAGAAAAACTTCCTAACTACTTTTTTGATTCAAAACTCCAAAATCTTCCCAGCTCCAATTCAAAATATCATTATAAACAGGCACTTCAAAACTATGAATTTGCTGCATTATTTTATAACTTATTTATAAATAGAAATTGTAAAATAGAGTTGTTGAATAATTTTATTGAGTCACATACAACTAACAAAATATATATATTATTAATTTTATATGATTCTAAAAAAGGAATGAATAAAGTCTAGTATTTTAAATAACCTGCTTAAGATATTTCACTGATCATTTTCATTGACTAAAATCGAGTATTACCCTCTCCAAGTTATAATGAGTTCCAACCTCTATAGGTATCATGAGTATAAACTTCTTCAGGCTACATAGAATATTATTCTCTTTAGGTATCCTTCTTGACCTCCTTGTAAGATAAAGAACTCTCAACTAAAATAAACAGTTACAAGAATCACCCTCACAACACGAAAGTACAATATGGCTCAAGGTTACAACTTCACTTTGTGAAGAATTAACATAAATGTGTGTGTTTAATCCACTGTCTCACTATACACTATTAATATGACAATTTGATAACTTCAACATTTTAATACTTTGAAATCCTTCATTTTTCAATTGGTGTAATGTGACTTTAGAAGGGGAGATGAATATAGTCAGTAAAAAATTTAAACAATACATGCCCAAACAAACAAAAACATAAACTATTCAAAGTAACAACTAGGGATAAAGAAAATATACATGAAGGATTTATACTGGTTCACCTCCATCTAGGGCTACGTCCAATATCTTAAGCAACCTACTTAGGAAATTCCATTAATCAACACCTTTGACTAGACACGAGTTTCACTCCTCACCCGGTTACACAAGTAAAAACCTCTCCAAGCTACATTGAGTATCAACCTCTCCATGTATCCTTCCCAATCTCCCCCTAAGATTAGAAACTCTCAATTGCAATAAATAATAAAAAGACACTCTACAACAAGATTGTACAATTCAACTCACAAGTTATAGCTTCACTCAGCGAAGGATTTACAATATGTAAGCTCTCAACCCAATTCCCTAATCACTAATGATATGACAATTTCTTACACTTTGATGTTTTTAATTATTTATTTTTTTCATTAGTTCTTCTCGTATTTCTTTGCATCCTTTATATAGTTGATGCATTTGTTAGCCGTTGAGAATTTTACAAGACTTCAATTCTGAATCTACTGATGTTCTTCAAGACATATTCTTTCCTTTTATGAATGAGCTTAGACTTGATTTGAATTTTGTTCTTTCTTCAACATTCAAAATTGTCCTATTAAGGAAACTTTGTGCAATATGCTTTTGCATTTGAATTGTTAAAACAATATTTTTTCACATTCAATCAAATAGTTCCTTCATCAATCATTTCCTAATATTAATTTGATTTGAACACTTGGTTCAAAAGCTTTATTCTTTCATAATGTAATCATCACACGATAGTTTTCATGGATGTTATTGCTTGTATAATTACTTTTCTTTTTTTAATACATAGATCAATATATACATTATCATTATCATTATGAATCAGAGATTAAAGCTTTAAGCAAAATAATAAAGTATGTTATAATTCATTTTACTATTTATTATAAAGGTAGAAGAATCGTCTAATGACTTGGGCTATTTAGTGCTCAAACCTGGTAATTACAATTTGTCTACTCGTCTAATACCTGGACTTGTATACTTCATAGACTTATTTAATGCTAAGACTTGGCTTTTCATTTGCCAGACTTCTTGCTTTCGCTAATATATATGATATATGAATGTTAATCATTAAGCATACACAAGCAACAATACAGGTCGTATATTTTGATCTTCAAATCATATTGATCAATTACTCAACCTCATTATATTTGTTAGACGTTCTCTCTTGGTTGTCTAGCACAAGTTCACTTTTAACTAGAGACTCTCACCTGGTAATCTCTTTCCTGATACCCTAACTTTTTCACATATTACAACTACAATCACCATCCTCAATTGTCCAGGTCTCACACCATTGATAGGAGGTTATAGGTTATTTAGGCCTTAACACCACAACTATCAAGCGTTCCCATTCATACATATAAATCTATCTCTATACATATTTAATGTCATGCATACATCTTACTAAGCTATTTTTCTCATATTGTCTATATAATGCTTCTTTATAACATTTCAAGACCAAAAGTATCTACTAGACGATTACATGGTCTAATGTTCTACTAGACGAATACATGGTCTATTGTTCCATTTTGACGACCCTAGTCAATAGTGGCCCACTAGCTGACCCTAATATTTGATGCCCATTAGACAACTTAAGCCTCCAATTATCCATAAGACTACCCCTTCATTATCTTGTTACACCTTGGAATGATCCTTCCAAACCATTCTAACATTTCTCAATACTTCCTGAAATATTTCACAACAAGCATACAATCTTTCGCAAACCTAATTTCATTTTACAGAAACCATAGGTTATCATCAAAACAATGTGAATACCATTTCATACACTCAAACAACCAATAACAGAACACATGCTCATACATTTCACCAGACACAAAGTTTCCCTTACCTAGAAGTTAGTTATACTAGTTCTACTATCCCACTCTTAAAACCTTTTCGGCTTCTCAAAGCACCAAGACAACCACCCCTTGTCCCTTGAATCCTCTATACTTGATTGTCCATAAAAAAGTATACTCACTCTCAAAGGACTTCAATTCTATCCAGAGCTTTTCCAAAAAAACCTACTATAATCAAACCTCGTTTCTCGCTTATACAAAGGAGATCCATGCAAAACTCTAATCTATTCCTACGACACATGATAAAATTATCCTTTCTTTCTTATGACACTTGTATTCCACTTACTAGCTCACCCATGCAACACACGTTCCAAAACCATCGATGATGCAATCCTCCGCCTCACCCAAAATCAGTCCATCCTTACCACCTCCCAAAATGAGCTTCACTCCAATCTCGATTCCATCCTCCCCTAACCTTCTCAGGTCACCCTTTTTGACCCACAGCCTCACTCCTACCCCTCATGAAGCTCGATGTCCCCCGCTTTGATGGTCACGAAGCAACCAGTTGGATCTTTAAGATCAACCAATTCTTCGAGTATCATTCTACACCCGAAGAGGATAAACGTAAGGTGGCTTCCTTTTACATGGATGGTGTCACTCTTAGCTAGTAATAGTGGGTCCACAAAAATGGCATGATTCAGTTTTGGCCAACTTCCTTTAGGTCCTTGAAACCTGTTTTGCTCTATCCTACTATGAAGACCCTTGTAGCCCTCTTTTCAAGCTCACTCAATTCTGAATTTGAAAGATTGCCTAGTCGAGTTGTGGGTATTTCCTCTTCATCTCTCTTAAGGTGTTTAATTTCTCCTAAGATCAAACGAGAGCTTTTGGCTTTGCAACCACTAATCTTTACGCAGACTGCTACATTGGCTAAGCTACAAGAGGATAAGTTTCATGATCTACGCGAATGCCCTAGAAATTGCTTTTCGTTTCAACCATCACCTTCTCCGCCATCCCGTCACCATCTCAAGGGCACCCTTCTCCCATTTTGTTACTCACACCTCCCAAGACCAACTACAAGAAGCTCTCACATGAGGAAATGTTAGCTCGTCGTGAGAAGGAATTGTATTACAACTATGACGAAAAGTTTCACCCTGATCACAAGTGCAAGGCTTTTTTCTTCCTTTTGGTTGCAAAGGAACCTGAGGATGACAACAATACTCCTTTGGACTCGTTGGCAGATCCTAAACCCCTTCTCGTTAACAATGAATACAATGAGCTCTCTTAAGCCTAAATGAGCTCTCCCAGTTGGGTATTACTAATTTTAAATAAATAAAATAAAATAGAAAGTCAAACTACATAAATTATAATGTCTTTCCCTAAAACGTGAAAAAATTAAAATCGTACAACAATCGTCATTTACAATAATTGTAAAATTAAACTCCAAGTCTTACACATTAAAAATTGTTTTTAAAACCAAATTACAACATAACTAAAATAAGTAGAAATCATAAAATTCCATGCTAGCTCACTCTGATCTATGCCCTACCAACACCACCTTTAACATCATCTCCTCCTGTGTAACGTATTACACGATTATTGTCAAACACAAGCATATAGGATGAGCTAACAGTATGAAGATATATATACACAACTTAAATTTATAAACATACACTCATAAAAGGAACTCTATCTTTTGATTCCACACCACATGGCCACCACCATGTTATCCATGGTTTGTATCTTTAGATGGTAACCTTAAGATCCCCTTTGCTCCCACACCTACAAGCCACAACTTGTAGAACATGTAAGACCCGTGAAATTTAATTAATTAAATAAATAATTAATTAATAAATGCGGGTAGGAGAATTAATTATGACATTAATTATGAGTGGAATGATGTGGAAAAGTACTAACTCATGTGGTTGAGAGCACTTTGGTTGTGTGAGAGGACTTGGGTTTGAGTCCTATGTATGCCCTTTTGTGTTATTATTCGTTGTTATTTTTAAAATGTGATAATCATGTTATGAAATAGTATGACAATTGAATTATGATTGTTAGCATGAAATCTGAATTGGTTAAGTGGTTGGATATTGATTTGGGGAATTGCATGGTTGTGGGTTCAAGTCTTGGAGAACTTACATTAAACTTTATTTTTGGTGTTTTTGGATTTGGGTTGAATATGAAAGGGTTGGAAGGAAATCCTAGTGGTATGGAAGCTGAGGGATGGCTGGAAAATAGCCATAATGAGTTGGTAAATGACAATAAACACCACTTAATAAGTAAATTATCGTCTTAAAGCATTTGGCTAGTTTTTAGGCATACTTTAAAAGGTAAAAGTGAGGTAAAGGGAAGGGTTTTGGCAAGCTGGAAACTATACCTAAAGAGAGAGCGAAAATCAGAGAGTGGGAGAGGTTCTGGTGTGATTTTCTAGACTGAATTGAGAGAAGGCTAAGGAGCCAATTGGTGAAGGGAGGATATTTACTCGTCAAGCTTTAAGTGGAGAACCACCAGGTTAGGCGAGCTGGACTTCGTTGTTTTTTTTATGTATTTGATAATAATGTTTGATGTATGATAGAATTGAATGCTTGTATGCTGCTAATTTCGTGAAATTCTGCGTTTCTGGAAATTTTCCAGAAACTGCCTGGCGGGTGATGAATCACCGCCAAGCAACACATCTATCTGGACTAGTTTTGTGGTTCTGGGGAAGGGACCGCCTGGGGGCACATTCCCGGCCGCCAGGCGATGCATAGAAAAATCACCTAAATGGCTGGGTGTGGATGAAGTGCCTGGCGGTGGCTAGTGAACCGCCAGGCGACGCGAGTTAATTCAGCTCGTTCTTGGTGTTCTAGGGTTCTGGGCTGTATCTGAACGTTGGAGAAGCTATCTGAGATCGTATAAAAGTGATCTTGATATTATTTTATGTTAAATTAATAGAGTTGGCAGACATGAATGGATAGAATAGTGGCAAAGTGTTGAGGGTTGAACACTTGGGGCTTGAGGTTGTGATTATTGCTTACGACCAGAATGCTTGAAAATTATTAATGATGCATGTATAGACTGTGTGGTATTATGGTCGCGAGAGGTTTGCGAGAGAAGGGATAGTACTAATCTGGAAGGGAGAAACAAAACAGAAGAAAAATGTGGAAGTAGGCAGGTGCGAAAATTCTGGAATTCTCCCAGACGTCTGATGCACCGCCTGGCGGCACGGGGATGGCCGCCAGGTGCCAACACAATGAATATGTTTTAAGTGGTTTTCCGTGACTGTAGCAGTGTTTTTGGAAATTCGACGTTTGGTTTTTGGTAAGTCAGTCTCTGGTTTAATTGCGAGGGGATAGGGTATTGTGATTTCACTAAGGTAATGTCACTTTTCTCTTACCTTATAAGTGAACTCGTGAATGTATAAGTTAGAGTTGTGAATGGTAATTAGACTCATGGGAGTATGTTAGCTCATGGGATATTTTAGTGCGATCAGGGCCTCGTTAACTGGTGTAACAGTATTGAATTGGAAAGACGTGAATGACACTCAATCATAGGTGAAAGTCTTGGGTGGAATTGTTTTATAGAGAGTTGTGGTAGGAAGGGAGAGTGATAAATGTTCGTCCAAGTAAACAGTATCATGCACTGAGTTAGAAGTATAATAGGTTGATGATGGGTGCGAGATTAAGATGCGAAGAGTACCTGACCAAAACCAGTACTGCATAAGTACTAATATAACGCCTGGCGATAGAGTTAGGTCTGCCAGACAATAACGAGGCAACAGTGAGGTTCTGGTGCAGGAGGCGCCTGGCGGCGGGGAGGTTCCGCCAGGCGGTAGCGAGAAAATCGTGGTTCATGAAACAGCGTCCGCCTGGCGGTAGGAATGGTCCCGCCGGGCGGTAGTTGTAAGTTTTATGGTTCTTGAGGCACTTGGCGCCTGGCGGTACGTGTCCCCCGCCAGGCGGTCTGGAAGCTGAGGCGCCTAGCGGTACGTGTTCCCCGCTAGACGGTTTGGCTACTGTAAGTTCTAGTTATTGGACTTTGTAGGGTGTTCTACAAGGCTTTTGGCGGTGCTTCAAAGGTAAGATTGCTGGGTTCCTCAAGTTGAGCTCAGAACGCATCCCTTAAGTTGAGCTCGGGATAGGGGTTAAGCACGTACATTCCTCGAGTTGAGCTCGGAATGGCATCCCTCGAGTTGAGCTCGGGATGGCAACCCTCGAGTTGAGCTCGGGATGGCGGATGAACATGAGGAACCCTTGAGTTGAGCTCGGGTTGGCGAGTGTTACCGGTGTGAGTGTGCTGGTTGTGGCCAGTACGGATGGGTCCAATTAGATTGCCCTCCTCAGTTGTTGACTGACGAGTTTGGAAGTCTTGGGACATTACGGACTATGTTCGTAATTGGGAACTCCACCTGGCGTTGCGATGTGTGATCCGTAGCATTGGTTCCCGCATGTGCTCTGTTGGTTGTGGCCGATAGGTTTGGCAGCAAATTACCTTGGGATAATCACTAGAAGAGGTAGAACCCGAATGGTTTGGTTGTGGCCAGACGTTAGAGAATTGATTAAGAGATAATACCTTGATACTTGTGGAGCTTATATCTGTTAATTGGTTATATGATATCTATTATGATGTATGTTGTTTTCATGAGCTCACCCTATCTGCTTGTGTTTGGCGATGATCGTGTACGCAGTACACGTGAGCAGAGGATGTTGATGCAGGTGGAGCCGGTGATGCTTAGTCGCGAGTAGGGGTTCTATTGGGGGAACTTCTTATATTTACTTTATTTGCTTTTGGAAACTGTTGTAAACCCTGATGGGTGAAATTATAATATTGTTATTTTGGTTTATGGAGTGGATGTTTATAAACTTTATCCGATCATTTAATAAAATTTAAATTTCCCGCATTTTTGGGAAATGAGGTTATTCATAAATGCGGCAGTATTATATTATTATTTGTTTTATATATTTTAAATCAGCAATATCCTGACGGGATGTTACAGAACACGTGCGGGAAAACTGCTACGGACCACACTCTGTAACGCCAAGTGGAGTTCCCAATACGAAGCATAGTTCGTATTTGTCCCAAGACTACCAAACTCGCCGGCTAACGCTGAAGAGGACAATCTTTCTAGGCCCATCCCTACCAGCCACAACTCGCACACTCACACCGGCAACACTCACAAATCCGAGCCACAACTCAAGGAATGCTCGTGTTCATCCACCATCCCAAGCTACAACTCAAGGGATGTCAATCCGAGCCACAACTCAAGGAATGTCACGTGTTTACTCTCTATCTCAAGGCACAACTCAAGGGATACCGTTCCGAGCTACAACTCAAGGAACTCTCCAACAAGTCGATCTTTAAGGTATCACCCAAAGTCTGGTAGACAATGCACATCCAAAGCACACAAGCCACAAGTCGTGTAAAACTCTAAATCTCCTTTTGTACATGAAACCACTATTCCAAGCACACCATACAAATACTTGACCATGGACCTGGGATATACATGCTTCCACGAACTTGCTCGCTCACGATCCTGCCTCTTCGAACCTCTCCACCCGTAATCCAACTCTACGAACCTCCCCGCCCGTAGTGCAACATATGTGATTCAACAACTATGAACCTCCCCACTCGCACCATCCCTCAAGTGTGAGCACGGAATATAGGAACCTCCCCATTCGTATCCTCACACGAGAGCATCATAATATGAACCTCCCTACTCATATTATCACGTGTTCAACACCAGTCATGAACCTACCCGCTCATGGCACTATCAAACATCTCTTGGTTCAAGTCCACATCACAACCATAAAATATGCAAGCAAAAAGAGCACATTGCCCTTTGCGCTATCGCCTGACGTTACCTATAAGCCGCCAGATGAAATGCTAGCGCACATCGCTTGGCGAAACCCTCTCGTCGTCGGGCGCCAAACAAAAATAGAGTCATTATCTTAGTGGCTATCGCCTGGAGGTTCATTCCTCACCGTCAGGTGCCACGCGCTCCAAGGACTTCCTTGGTACTCCTATCGCTTGGCATCCACCACTATGACGCTAGGCGTTATACCAGTAACAACTCGTTGCTGGTTTAGCACCCCAAAATAGGTTAGATTCAATCTTCTTACAATTATGCATGTCCACAATGAAGAATATATATATTTTTCCAGACTTAACTTTGATAGCTTTAACATACTTGTACACAAATATCACATATTAAACATGTATTTGGCCAACATACCAAATCAATCAATTCCACACCCATAATATTCCTCTAAGTAATTCATGCCAACTCTTGAAATTATTCTATCATGCACAATTCACATATTAATTCAATCACAATAACCATCCATAATTATAACCAAGAATTACACCTCTATAATGTCCCAAGTATAGTCAGTTAACTTATTTACAAAAACAAAGTCTCAAGTCATTTCATAACAATCAAGTACTCTCAAACACGCACTCTACAACAAGTGTTGTCCATATTATTTGAATACAAGCCTAAGTTTCAAGGAGAAAAGACTAAGGTTGTGAATTACATCATGGCTTAAATGGAGAAGGACTAATATAAGGGCCCAATGCTTTGTAAAATTGGCTGACCAAATTTTGTCTTAGCTTAACCAATTAACGGGCTTTAGTTTTGCTTTATTTTCAAGTTGTAAAAATTTGAACTCATCACACACCCACACTTATCCTTTTGCACTCCTGGGCAAAATTGAACAATTTCAAAACTTTTTCTGAGGTCTTTTATTCCATATTTTCAGTGGATTAAAGAAATGAATACCAA
>Ga0214542_1004333_pt1 | contig 28262 bp, 23 predicted proteins | sample CNSS1metaG_FD_160096 | JGI IMG/M metagenome (GOLD analysis project Ga0214542, IMG submission 160096) | Root nodule microbial communities from cowpea collected in UCLA plant growth center, Los Angeles, California, USA - CNSS1 | ecosystem: Host-associated > Plants > Roots > Nodule | place: USA...
CACACACACACACACACACACACACATATATATATATATATATATATATATATATATATATATATATATATATATATATATATATTAAGAAAAACATTATATAAATTATACAAAAGTAATTATATAAACTTGTTTTTCTTATTACAACACAGCAAAAAAAACAGAATAAAAAAAATAATTTTATTATAATTATTAAAATAAAAAATATTATTGAATTTATAAAAGGCATATTCATAGAAAGTAATTATAAAATACATATATTTTTTCATTTTTTTAAAAGTTTAGGTTTTTTATATTGTAAATAGTTGATTGAATTTAAGAAAATAGTTGCAAAATTAAAAAAAAATTACATTAATAGGAATAAAATTAATAATGAATTTTTATGAATAATAATTATAGATGGCTTAATTTTAATTGACAAATAATTGTATTTTTTTTTCTCCAAATAATTTACAGAGAAATTTATACAATGTTTACTTAAGTAAGTTTTATGTATATAGATAATTTGGATGAAAATTTGTATTACATTGCTACACAACAATATTTTTTGTTTTCCCATATAATATTCCATTCATTCTTTTTTATTTTTCTTACATTCTAATTATATTTTTCCATAGTTTTAAATTTATTAAAACTAATTAACTATTTTTGTGTTGAATAAGATTACATAACTATATTAGAAAATAATCTTGATATACATATATCCAAAACCTGTTGTTAAATTTATAAAACACATATTATTAGTCTATTTTAAAATAATAATCATAATTTAAAACTTTTAAAAAATAAGAATATATTTTACGGCCATTCAAGTCAAAATTTATATGAATTAAAAATTTTATATAGTTAAAAAAATTATAATATTAAAATATAAGTTGATAATGTTATAGATATTAAAAACATAATTGTCTTCTTCCGCAGCCTTTCGTCTTCTCATCCTTCAATGTTTAATTTTTTATTGGACAACCTTGAACAAAAATTTGAAGGCTTCTTCATTACCATCAAAATTCAACTCAAAATCAAAGTAGATTATAAATAAAAGCAGAAACATATGATTTGGTGTTCTTGGTAGTTGACCAGTTGGTGAGTTCAGTTATTACTATGTATTTTACTGTTTTTCATTGAATTTATGATAATCTTTTGACTCCATAAGACACCCTCTCTCTGTTTCTCTCTCTGTCTCTCTTTCTGTTCCTCTCTGCCTCTCTTTCTGACTCTCTCTGCCTCTATTTCTGTTTCATTCTTCCTCTTCTTACACTGGTTAGAGAGATTCATTTGCTTATGATACTGAATATTTTTTCCCTTTCCTCTGTAATTGGTTGTTGGGTATGCATGTCTTATGATTGGCGTGTTAAATTCACATGTGGTGGTTTGAATTAATAAAAAATGAATCTTTAGCACTTCTTTTATTCCTTTTTTCTTTTCATTTTTTTTTTATAATTTCAGTAGTTCCATTGATATTTTGATGATGTACTCTGGTTACCCTTTTGGGTGATTGAGTTTCTTTAACTGGGGTTTGTATTTCCGACTGCAATAACGATTGAGATTTCTTTAATTTTATGAAGCAGCGCTTTCTGCCTAACGAAGGGTGTCATTTAAAAATAAAATACTAATCTTGAGAAATTGTGAAAGAAAGGGAGTTTCTGGCTTTGAAGGGCTGTGTTACGCACGAGGAATTTAAGGCTTGTTGCAAAGTTGAGTTCTGGAAAGATTGAAGTATAGTATTAATTTTGAGGAGTTGTGAAATTTTGTAGTGCTAAGATTTGAGGGCAAAAAAAATATTGTCAATGTGTCAAGCTTGATGAGTTTTAAATGCGGAGAGATAAAATTAATCATTTGCTATATATGTTTCATCTGTGACCTACACAACTTTTCTGTGTCGGATAGTTGCAACAGTAGCATTTATGAATATGGTCACTTCATATGTTATGACCTAGAAAAAAAATTTAGCCTTTACATTGTGTTGGTTTCTCATATATGATACTAATAAGACAGACTTTGGTTTCTGTATGAAAGCTATCTTGTACATTCTTTGACCATGTTTTTTGTTGTTGTTGGTAGCACAGGAATAATGTCTGATAAAATCACAGCTGAAAACCTTATTGAAAGCCTTGTGGACACATTTGTTGAGAAGAAAAAAACTGTATCATTCTTTGAGGGTGAGAAATCAGATTCAGTGGGTTCCCAGATCAATAGACTGTTTGGACGTGAGAAACCAGTGCACCATATTTTAGGGGGTGGAAAATGTATGGTATTTAAACTATGTACTTCTCTATATTTAAACTATGAAACATATACTGTATTATCATTAACTAAACCATTTAAATAATCTTTTGTGTTTGCCTTTGAATGTCACAGCTGCTGATGTCTTGTTATGGAGGAACAAGAAAATTTCTGCTAGTGTTTTAACTAGTGCAACGGTTATATGGGTGCTTTTTGAATGGCTTAACTACCATTTTCTTACTCTTTTATGCTTTGCATTGGTTCTTGTCATGCTTGCACAGTTTCTATGGTCAAATGCTGCTGGCTTCTTCAACAGGTTATTCATGCATCTTTACCTCTTTTTTGTTTTCATAAATTTTATGATGTTTTAACTGAGTATGATTTGTTGTTTATGTTGACAGACAACCATCTGATGTACCCCGTCTTGTTCTCCCAGAAGAACTGTTTGTAAATATTGCAACTGTAGTCGGTGGTGAGGTTAACCGGGGCTTGAGAATTCTTCAAGATGCTGCTTGTGGAGGAAATCTGAAGCAGTTTCTTATTGTATGTTTGCATTTATGTTCATATACTTTGGTATTGTCATGTGTAGTTTCGGACTTCTGACTTCTTTTGTTTGTATCAACACTTGTTTTTCACTTAATTCATTTACTTTGAAATTTTCTGCATAGTTTTTAGATAGTTATGTTATTTACACCTGCCAATTTTCATGGCACATGCTTGTTTGATCTTCTTATTGTGAGGTTTGGTCTAACATTGACACTTAATGAAATACCATTGTATTCCATAGATTCTTACATAGTTTTAGTCTGTTTACGTTCATGACAGGATCTTCCATGCCACATCAGTGAAATCTAAGCCACTTTAGAGTCAATTAAGAGTGTTTCTGTAAAACTGCGGAACTAAAATTGTAGTTTCACTCCCTATTTCAAGGCATAAGGGGTGAAGCTTTGACAAATAAATGAATAGATTTGTTGGTTTTTCTTGATTTGGGGTATCATATTTGCATAGCAAAGTAACAAATTGAATGGTTAATGTCTGGAATGCACAACCATAACAGAGCATTTCCACAATCTACCACTTGCTTTTAACCATTTACATACCTTTAAAGTGAGTTTATTTATTTCTACATGTAGTAGAGAAAAAATGACATGTATTTCACCATTAAATTTGTGATCAATGGTCAAAACTTTCCCAGGTTGTAGGAGCTTTGTTTGCTGGTGCTGTGATTGGAAGCTGGTGCAATTTCATATCTGTCATCTATATTGGTGAGAGACATGCTTTCTTCTTTTCATTCATACATTGTCAAATATTCTTTTCTTTCCAACACTTCCTTTATAACACTCTCTCTAGTATTAGTTGAAATTTATTGAAAATTGCAAATTTTGATGAGTCACTTCTCACTTAATAAGTTTTTCCTGGTTTGAAAGTAGAAGCTACTAAAATCTGGGATTTCTAATAAATTTCAGTCAATAATAGTGGAGTTCTAGAAAGATAGTAAAATGTTCTTTTGCTTTTATTATTTGGATTATTACAGCTTTGTGACTTAGCTGTCTGCAAGTTTGAAAAACTGTTATATGTTTCAACTAATAAGTAAAAAGTTGCTTTAACCTTCAACAACACTGTAATTTTAGTCTTGTGATTAGAAAACCCCCTTTACATAACATAATAACTATTATTTTGGTCCTTAGATTTGATCACTTTTTGTCATTTTAAATTTTAATTTTTAAAATTAACCATTTATTATTATTTTAGTCCCTAAAACTAGCCATTTATGATTATTTTAGTCATGAATTTGGATTCTTCGAGTTTTGAGTGCTATCCCTATGGTGAATCTTCAAACACTTATGAATACTAATTTTGGTTTTGATTTTGATGTTAAGTACAGTTAACTGTACAAATCAAAATTACAATGTTTCATGTAAAGGGTCTCTACCACTGGACTAAAGTAATAGAAAAATTATACCTTCAAGGACTTCTATGAATTTTAACACTTGATTGATTGCTGAGACAATTTTTTTTTCTCTTAGGTTTTGTTGCTGCACATACACTTCCAGTTTTCTATGAAAAGTACGAGGATGAAGTTGACAACTTTGTGTACAAGATTTTTGGTCAGATGCAACATCACTACAGAAATCTTGATGCTAGTGTGCTCAGCAAAATCCCCAAGGGAAAAGGGAAGAAACATGAATAACTTTTTATCTTTATGGCTTATGTTAATTAATTTGAAATTCAATGTCCATTTGAGCACATTAAGGTAGATGGGGGTGTTGGAATAAGGTAACAAAGGACCAAAGTATTTCTCCAAATACGAATCATATTCAGTGGAATAAATAAATTTGCATTTATTGTTGGTGTTTCAATTATAAACTGCAATTTGTCACACCCAATTTTGCCTAGATAAAAAAAATAATTTTGTTTTCAAAAAATAGATAGGAAGAGGAAGAAAAATAAAAAGAAAACAAAAGAGTAGTAAATATTGATTTGAGTATAGATATATTCCTACTTTATTTTCATCTCATTTTAAATTTAGTTTAATCTTGTTTTATTTACTCTTGGTTTCTTTATCTTATTTATTTTATTTTATCTTTTTTATTTTATTTGATGTTTTTTTTATTTTTTTATTTTAATTCTTAATTTTGATTTTAATCATATTTTGTTTACTTTTTATTTTATTTTGTTTTATTCCCTTTTCAAAAAAAATGTGTAAAAAGGTGAAATAAAAAAAAATAGAAGAGGTTAATGTAAGATCTAAGGTCTTTAGGGATGGTAGCTAGCTGGCCATGGTCATGATGACTGAACAAGGAAAGAGCAGGAAGTAACATCTGCTTTCAGCCTTGTCCCACGTCTTGATGTAGGAAATGAACAGAGCAGAGGCACAAGAAATATCATCAAGGTTCTTTCATTCAAGGAGACTTTCACCTTCTTCACTCAAGGGGGCTTTTTCTCATTCTGTTCTCTGCAAGATGAAAAACAACACCTTCACCCTCTTGATTCCAACTAAAACACCATAACCCATTGTTTCCCTTGGTTCACTCAACAAAATCACCTCCTCTCAATCCCTCCATTATCACTTTCATCTTCAACCTGCACAAAACCACCATAACATAATAGTAAAGCAAAGAAGAACAAAAATTGTCGGCGACATTGCCGCCTGCGAATCGGAGTGCAAACGGGCTGAGTGATAGCGGCTCCGATTGGGGGCGCGACGATAAGGCTTGGTGGCGTAGCTTCCAAACCCAGTGTGGCTCGCATGAGAAGAGGTTCGAGAAGCTTAGAGCATCGCGAAGGCCAGCGACGCTTCTAGTGGCGATTAGCATCGTTATCGGCAGCTCTGACGTACCAGGAAGCAGGCGACGTTGTGACCCTGAGGCTATAGTGGTGGCTCGCGCATTGGAAAAGAAAGAACAAACAAACACCACTGGTGGCCCTCTCGGTGAACGGCGACGAGACTGTGGAGACGGTCACGACGGCCAAGGGGTCAGTTCTGTGGGGCTCGCGCGACCCAATCGCGGTGGCAGGTGCGGCGGTGGTGAGTTGCAGGGATCATGATGCCTTTCTCTCTTGCAGAAGAAAGAGGTTGTGGGTCGAGGAGGCGTTAACGTCGACGGTGGTCGATGTCGTCGGCGAGCCAGTCACGCGGTGGTGCGATGAAGGTGCAACGGCTGCGGATTCTGCGAGGACAAGGTCTGCGTGAGAGGGGAAGAGGAATAAGCTTTTAGGGTTTTCTTATTTGAGAAAGGAAGAGGTTGGACTAGTAGCCAGATCCATCCTTATTCTCACATTTTGTTTTTCCACTTTTATCCTTTTTTTATTAAATTCTATCTTTATAATTTTCTAAAAAAAATAAAACAAAAATATTTTCAAATTATAAAAAAATTACAAAAAAATAGAAAAATCTAAAGAACGAAAAATGTTCTTTTTTGCTTTATTGTGTCTGTCCGGTCGCTCACACCGTGTAACACTCATTTTCAAAAATATCAAAAATAGTTTTCTTTCTCTTTTAGTGTCTGTCCGACCGCTCGCATGGTATGACACATATTTTCAAGTAATTCAAAAAAATACCAAAAAATACGAAATTTTAAAAATACAAATATCAACATTTTTCAACAAATATTTTTTTCAAGAACTACGTGACCCTTGATTCTCCATTGTGAGATATGTAGGAGAAGGCCAGTCCTTGTCAGGTTCATCTAAAAAAAATTAAATATTTTTCTCAATTGTTTTTTCAAATATCTTTTAAAGAACTACGTAACCCTGATTTCTCATCTTTAATGAGAATACGTAGGACCAAGGTAAATCCTTGTCGGGCCCAAAAAATAAAAAAAATATTTTTATCTTATTATTTTTTTTCTTGGGGAAAATTAACATTTTGAAAACCACATTGACTTTGCATTTTTAATTAAAGGTACCGCCTTCGGGTGAGCGCGTAGGGTGCTAACACCTTCCCTACGCGTAACCAACTCCCGAATCCAAAATTTGGTTTTTCCCAGACTTTCTTTATTTTATGGTTTTCCATAGTTTTCCAGAAATAACTATGGTGGCGACTCCCAATCTCTTTTCAAAACTCGTTTTATTTTTTGGTTCGCGTTCCCATCACGATTTCGGTTGTGACAGCTGGCGACTCCACTGGGGACGCTAGAGAGTCAAGCCATTTAATTAGATATGCGAACTGAATGTGGTTTTTCCTTATGTTTTCTTTCCTCTTCTTATTTGTTTATTATTGTCTTTATTTGCATGTGTATATATTTGTCTCTTGGAATAATTTTTTTGTGAATAGTTTTTCTTATTTTGTTACATATTTGCTTAGGATTTTTTTTGCTGTTTTGCATGTGGGGGTTATGGTATGCACCATTCTCTCTCCACGCACACACATTGTGCATATCATGAGTGGGCCCTATACCCGAGTCTGTGTAACTTAGACTTAGAGGGGATTGTGTAGCGGTGCCACAGTGGATGAACTTCCCAAGTGGTCATTGTGAGAACCCCAGCTAGAGTTTGCTTGTTTCCTTGGTACTCTCACTCCTTGTTGTATACCAACTATTGTGGGAAATATCATGAAGTGGACCATAGCTCTAGTGACCTTGATCCTTAAGTTTAGGGAACCATCCCGGTGAGCGCATGTACTTTACCTTAGATCCATTAGGCGCTAAACCTCTGTTAAGGCACAAAGGGAGATTGTTTGCTTTAATCATCATCTTTCTGTGTGCATAATGTACATGTGAATAAGTGCCTATTTAGGCATAATCATGCATAGCATTTTCATATCATACATCACATCTCATGAAAATAAGCATCTCTTGAAGCGTAAACATGCATTTCATTATGTCACTCTACATATCATCCATGGTGTTTTCAAATAAGTATATCACATTTCATCATCATATCATGAGAATAAATGCCTCTTAAGGCACATGCATTACGTCTCATGTAGTTGTTTTTCAATTATTTGCATATCATGCGTGTTGCTCTTTAGTCACATCGGCATACAAGTGAGTAAGTGCATCTTGGGCACAAACTTGTGTTGTATTCAATGGTTGTCTTTATTCATAGTGGCGTGTACACAGTTTTTTAAGCCATATCATCCATCTTACCTCATATGAATACACGATGTCACAAAAAATGAGCTGAAGGAAATAAAAAAGATTGTCATGTTTTGAGTCAATTGTTTTCTTGCAAATCGTCAAATTCATTATTTTTACAAAAAAAATAACAACAAAAAATAGAAAATGAATGATCAAAAGGAAAAAAAAAGAATAATGGGGTGTCACGTTCTCCTAGGGCCAAATGTTTAATTGAGAACAATAACTTGATTTTTTTTTCGAGACATTCGTGTGTGCATATTTTGAAAACATTCATCCTTCGACTTTCCTAGAATGAAGGATTTGTCTTGTCAACCCTAACATTACCCAAATTGATAAACACAAATCGTTACGCTGGGTAGATTTGCCAAGTTTATCATTGCCTACACTGGTTGGGTGGTCCCTGAATTCGTCGAGACAAAAAAAATTTAGAAAAAAAGACAAAATTAAAATCAAGGGACAAATTATAACATGAACCAATTTTTTTGTTTCCTGGGTTAAAATTTCTTGAAAGAGAAAATAATCATGTTTTGGAAGTGATGTGTGACCATGTTTGTTTATCATAAAACAAAAAAATATCATCCTTTATAACCCCTTTGAGCTTTAAAGAAGCAAATAAAAATATTTTTCTTTCAAATCACCTTGAACAAGGGTCACCCTCACAATGAGGGTTGATATCATGTTCGCATTTTTGTTTGACAAACGGTTCACCAATAAAAAAAAGAAAAAAAAAATCCATTAAAAAAATAAAGAAATGGTGAACATAAAAGAGTCAAATAAATTTTGGATGCAACGTTATTCAAAGACCTCTGTTCCAAAATACCATCACATCTTTTTGGGTTTTTTTTACTATCCACATTTGCTTTCATACCCTTAGCTTTGGTCACGATACAAGCCTAATAAAGCCCACACAAATCCAAGATCGATTGTCATTACCTTTAAAAAAAAATAATTCATGGAAATCATTTTGACGTGTTGAAAGGTTTGTCCAAAATTAAAAAGAGGAAAAATAAAGGGAAATATGAAAATTGAAAAACATGTTTTGAGATTTGCTTTCAATGGCTAAGACAATTTTTTTTTTTATTCACATATGCCAAAAGCTCCTTAAAATAAGCATGATTAATCAATTAGATAAGGGGCATCCTCCTTCGTTTTTTCATTCTCACCCTCTTCATGGATTTCATCTTCATTTCCTATCATATCCTCTACTCACAATCTAAACCTTGTCCAACTTTTGCATACAATTGTCGAACCTTTTTCTCCAAAATTCAAACTGGGATAGTTGCGTCATTTTACCATTTGTATGACCATTCATTTATCCAAAGAAAGGGCAACTTCACCCTCTTCATGGATTTCATCTTCATTTCCTATCATATCCTCTACTCACAATCTAAACCTTGTCCAACCTTTGCATACAATTGTCGAACATTTTTCTCCAAAATTCAAACTGGGGTAGTTACGTCATTTTACCATTTGTATGACCATTCATTTATCCAAAGGGCAACTTCACCTTAATTATCATGGTTACACTAGGGGCAACGTCTAGAGTCCCCACCACATTTCAACCTCTTCATGCCTTACCATAATTGGGGCAGACCAAACATAATTTGTACACTTTTGAAGTCCCCATAATTTTTTCAACCTCTTCATAAATGGGACAGTGTGTCAATCCAAATCCTCAAATAAGGGAAACTTTTTAACTTCGCATCATTTTTCAACCTCTTTGTTCCTTCTCGACCAGGGCAGTGTGTCAATCCAGATCCTCAAATCAGAGAAACCTTTGAAGTCCCTTTCTTCAATAACTAGGGCAAGTTAAACACATTTTGTGCCCTTATGCCAATCCATACTCTCACACTGGACAAACTCTTGAAGTCCCTATCTTTTTCTTCATGTCATCAACAAATGGGGGAAGCCCAAACATATGGTGCCCTGATACCAAATCAAACTGGGCTAACTCCCTAATCGGTCCTCGTCATCTCATCGAACCCCTTCTAAGCCATTGGAAATTTTATGCATGTTGTTTAGATGATGCTTCAAAGGAAATAATACAAAAATAGGGTTTTTCAATAAACTGATCAAACTAGAGAATTGATTTAAAAAAAACAGTGTCTTAGGAAGAGGGGAACTCCCTGTTATCTTACCAAAAGCAAGGGAAAGGAAATAAACCAACTAGGCCATTCTTTTAATCCAATCCCTTCCATATCCACTATCTTTTCTGACCCAAAACTCATACTTCATTCAAATTCTTCCCGATACGCCAAAATTGAGGCAACTTTGTGTATCTCATGAGTTTCTCGTCTTAACATTCACGTATCCATATTCTCAAGCACTTGTTCTAAGACACCAAAATTGGGGCAACCTTTTTGGGAACTCTTGTGTTTTTCGCCTTGACATTCACAAGTTACTTTTCCTTTGAGCGGTGTGTGAGGAACAACATACCCACATGGCTACCTCAGTCTCTTTCAAACTCTTTCTAAAAATTCTTGGCCTTTAACTCACTTGTGAATTCAAGCATGCATGCACTAATGTCGCAAACTAGAAAATCAAAAATATAATCATTTCAGATGTTGGACCTCGAGATGTGTGACATCCCTAATTTTCATGGAACATTCAAAATCAATGAGTTTGATGATTGCAAATAAAACAATTGACTCAGGCATGCATAGAAAAATCAAAAGACAAGGCACAACCAACCTTTTTCCACCACGCATTCAGGTTTTCATGCATATCAGGGTTTCGATACCCTGGTTCTAGCATTAATGTTTTAACACCTTGAGTAACGAGAAAATGAAAAGGGTTGTACATACATTCATCATTCATGAGTTGACATAATGACATGCATCTTGCACAAACAACCATAACATATGTTACCCTCAATCCAAAAAAAAAATCTTTTGGATAGAAGCCCTTTTCATTAGTATGAATGGTTATTGAATCCTTCCCCTTAAAAAACACAAAAGGATCAACATACATTCATGTTTCCTCCTTCAAGTTACAAAATCCTTATGAATCAAGTTTTTCTGGCATATCAGGGTTACGACACCCCGATCCCTGCACCAAGGTTTTAACACCTTGTTTTCTCTTGCACATCGGGGTTACGACACCCTGATCCTTGTACCAAGGTTTTGACACCTTGTTTCTCTTGCATATCGGGGTCATGACACCCTGATCCCTGCACCATGATTTCTACACCTTGTTTTCTCCTACATATCAAGGTTACGACACCTTGATCCCCGCACCAAGGTTTTGACACCTTGTTTCTCTTGCTTAAGTCGAGGTTTCTACACTCTGTTAAGGTTTTTACAACTTGTTTTCTCCTCTTTAAGTTAAGGTTTCAACACCCTGCCAAGGTTTCGGCACCTTGTTTCTCCTCTTTAAAATCATGCTTACCAATGTCTGAACACCTTGTCACTTCTCTCTTGCAATCATTACTTTCTTTTCAAAAACTCCATTTCAAAATACTTCGAATTCCATCCCACGTTCTCCATAACAATAAGCTTGATGACTGGAAAGAGGACATAGCATGAAAAAACAAAACTTCAAAAAGGTAGAGCATAACAAGTTTTTCATCATGCACTCATGCATTTCAGGCTCTTGATCTCTACAATAATGTTTTTATTCGTTGTGCTTAAAAATAAGAAAACATGCTTTCTATCATGTATAACCATTTGCATGTCATATCATCATGTCGTGCGTTGACACTCGATTCAAAAAGCAAAAAAATCTTGACATCATGACACAAGTGAGAATTTTCATGCATCATACTTTTTCAACTATTGTTTCTTCTGAAGGAATCAATTTACAAAAATCATCTTCTTTACATTTCTCAAATTGATGGTCATCTTCATTCATATGAAAGACCTATATATCCTACAAACTTAGTTTCGTACTTGCCATAAAGCTAGCTTTGACTAGCCTCCAAGCTGTGTTTTAGACTAGCCCAAGCCCAGTTTCGTACTGGCCCACAAGTCTAGTTTCGCACTGGCCCATCAAGCCTAGTTTCATATTGGCCCACAAAGCCCAATTTTATCTGGCCCCTAAGCCTAGTTTCGTATTGGCCCCCCAAGCCCAGTTTTATCTGGCCCACGAACCCAAGTTCCGTATTGGCCCCTCAAGCCCAGTTTTATATGGCCCCTGAGCCTAGTTTCGTACTGACCCCCAAGCACATTTTTATCTAGCCTAAGCCCAGCTTTGTCTGGCCCACCGATCCAGATTAATATACCCCACAAAGCCCAAGTTGTTTGACGTCCTAGGCTAGTTGTTTAGAAAAAAAATGCAAAAAGTAAAACTGCAAAAGATTCCCTTTGCATGTTTCGCCATTATCATGCACTTTCATCATATTACATCGTCCATCAAACATCATAAAAATCAATGGAAGTCAATTAAAAAAATTGTTCAAAAAGAGAAAATTTGAAAAAAATTTCAATCGGTACAAATATTGTGTACAAGTTTCACCGATGTTAAGCATTCACATGATGTTTGCCAACATGTCAAAATCATCTTCAGGTTCATCCTTTCAGGTATAGACCCTCTCCAATGGAATGGTCATTGATATCCTTATGTTTACATCAAGGCCATCTCCGATGGAATGGTCATTGATTTTCTTATGTTTACATCAAGGCCCTTTCCGATGGAATGGTCATTGATTTTCTTATGTTTACATCAATGCCCTCTCCGATGGAATGGTCATTGATTTTTTTATGTTTACATCAAGGCCCTCTCCGATGGAATGGTCATTGATTTTTTTAAGTTTACATCAAGGCCCTCTCTGATGGAATCGTCATTGATTTTCTTATGTTTACATCAAGGACCTCTCCGATGGAATGGTCATTGATTTTCTTATGTTTAAATCAAGGCCCTCTCCGATGGAATGGTCATTGCTTTTCATATGTTTACATCAAGGCCCTCTCCGATGGAATGATCATTGATCTTCTTATGTTTACATCAAGGCCCTCTCCGATGGAATGGTCATTGATTTTCTTATGTTTACATCAAGGCCCTCTCCGATGGAATGGTCATTGATTTTTCTTATGTTTACATCAAGGCCCTCTCCGATGGAATGGTCATTGATTTTCTTATGTTTACTCAAGGCCCTCTCCGATGGAATGGTCATTGATTTGCTTATGTTTACATCAAGGCCCTCTCCGATGGAATGGTCATTGATTTTCTTTCTTCACATCAAGACCCTCTCCAATGGAATGGTCATTGATTTCTTTGTTATAGCAAGACCCTCTCCGATGGAACGATCATTTATTTCTTTCTTGACATCAGGACCCTCTCCTTCGAAATGGTCGAGTTTTTTTTCTTCTTTGGATCCTGACCCTCTTCTTAGAATTGGTCATCACATCCCTTTAAATCATTTTTTTAGTCACCCCTTCCTTGTTCAAAACCCAGACGAAATTAGTGTCTCTATCTTCACTTATCTTTTACCATGATACTATGAAAAGTCAATTTTCATATTATTAGTAAAATCTAAGTAAAGAGGGACAGCTGTCAACATCCAATTTCATCCGGGTAAAAAAAATAATTTTGTTTTCAAAAAATAGATAGGAAGAGGAAGAAAAATAAAAAGAAAACAAAAGATCAGTGAACATTGATTTGAGTATGGATATATTCCTACTTTATTTTAATCTCATTTTAAATTTAGTTTAATCTTGTTTTATTTAATCTTGGTTTCTTTATCTTGTTTATTTTATTTTATTTGATGTTTTTTATTTTATTTGATGTTTTATTTTTATTTTTTTTTAATTCTTAATTTTGATTTTAATTTTTACTTTTTATTTTATTTTGTTTTATTCCCTTTTCAAAAAAAAATGTGTAAAAAAATGAAACAAAAATAAAATAGAAGAAGAGGTTAACGTAAGATCTAAGGTCTCTGATAGGTAGGGATGGTAGCTAGCTCGCCATGGTCATGATGATTGAACAAGGAAAGAGCAGGAAACAACATCTGCTTTCAACCTTATCCCACGTCTCGAGGTAGGAAATGAACAGAGCAGAGACACAACAAATATCATCAAGGTCCTTTCATTCAAGGAGACTTTCACCTTCTTCACTCAAGGGGGCTTTTTCTCATTTTGTTCTCTACAAGATGAAAAACAACACCTTCACCCTCTTGATTCCAACTAAAACACCATAACCCATTGTTCCCCTTGGTTCACTCAACAAATTCACCTCCTCTCAATCCCTCCTTTATCACTTTCATCTTAAACCTGCACAAAACCACGATAACAGAATAGTAAAGCAAAAAAGAACAAAAATTGTCAGCGACATTGCCGCCTGCGAGTCGGAGTGCAAACGGGCTGAGTGATAGCGGCTTCGATTGGGGGCGCGACGATAAGGCTTGGTGGCGTAGCTTCCAAACCCAGTGTGGCTCGCGCGAGAAGAGGTTCGAGAAGCTTGGAGCATCGTGAAGGCCAGCGACGCTTCTAGTGGCGATTAGCATCGTTGCCAGCGGCTCGGACGCACCAGGAAGCAGGCGACGTTGTGACCTTGAGGCTATAGTGGTGGCTCGCGCATTGGAGAAGAAAGAAAAAACAAACACCACTGGTGGCCCTCTCGGTGAACGGCGACGAGACTGCAGAGACAGACTACGTCACGACGGCCAAGGGGTCAGTTCTATGGGGCTCGCGCGACCCAATCGCGGTGGCAGGTGCGGTGGTGAGTTATAGGGATCATGATGCCTTTCTCTCTTGCGGAAGAAAGAGGTCGTGGGTCGAGGAGGCGTTAACGTCGACGTCCACGCCGACGGTGGTCGATGTCGCCGACAAGCGAGTCATACGGTGGTGCGTAGGGATGGCAACGGGTCGGGTCGGGCATGGATAGTATGATACCCGTACCCGACCCGCTAAAAAAAAATTCGTCCGTTACCCGCCCGTTTACCCGTCGGGTATCCGCTTAAAAAATACCCGAGGATATTTTTAAAACCCGCGGGTACCCGTGGATACCCGATACCCGCAAATATTTAAAAAAATATGAATTTTATAAATTTTTTAATATAAAATTATAAAAATAAAATATAAATTAAATTAAATTATAATTATAATTATAATTATAATTAAATTTGACATAATAAAATATACTGTTACTTCTAATTTTAATTAAATTTAACTTAATAAAATATAAATTAAATATTAATTTTAATTTTTTGCGGGTAACGGGTACCCGCGGGTACGGATAGTATGATACCCGTACCCGACCCGTTTATAACCGGGTATTAAAATACCCGTTACTCGCTACCCGCGGGTAATAAATACCCGCGGGTAGTAACTATCCGTCGCGGATTTTATCCGCGAATATCTGCGGGCACGGGTATTTTTGCCATCCCTAATGGTAGACTTTATTTTTTAACTCGCATATAACCTACATTAAATTACATCAAAAATTAAAAGATGATAATAAAAAAAAGTTAAAATATAATTTTACTTTATATAAATAAATCTGAAGATAAATGCATAAAAGTAACTGAAGGAAGTTGGGAAGGTAGTAAACTCAAGAAATTTATTCAATAAAATTACTCCTAGTAAGATTTATAGCGGTGATACAAAAGCTTCATAAAGCAGAGGGCAGAGAACTCTGAAACAGTGTAAAATCTCAACCTATTCACTCTACAAGTCTCATTATTCTAACATCGATCGGATTGAATTCCTTGTATGTGTTAGATCTGTTATTTTCATGCTGTCAAATTTTGATTCTTCATTTATGATAATATGCTTTACTCTTGTGTTGGAAAATCTTAGAAGGTCATAGAGGTTCAGCTTCTGGTTGGTGGTGAAAGCCACTTTTCCAATTGTGGCAATCTGATTGTTCATCTTCTTCTGTTTCCATGCTGTTGCGTCCAGACCCTCCTAAGAAAAGAGGACCTTGTGGAGACCCAGATTGTGATAAGTTCCCTTTTGATTTATTATTATCTCCACATTTTTCTTCTACCACAAGACATAATCCACCATTAGCCAGCTCCACCGAAGAAACTTGAGGTCTTCTAAAATGAAGTCTGTACTTCTGATTCAACCACAAATTTGCATCACTCATTCAGAAAATAAATTTATGTTCTTTATTTAAACAAAAGTTTATCCAAACATAATCTAAATAAAACACTCACCTGCAAATGGCTTTTCACTTCATCATTGGTGAGGCCTACCACCTGCATCAGTTCTCTAATCTGCTTTGGAGTGGCCACTACAGTAAGCAAACCAATTATAGAGATAAGACTAACTTTTTCCAATTCCAGTTGGAAGATTCTGAATTCAATAGAAAAATGAAAAAGAAAAAATCATCCACCATTGATTATGCAGATAAGGTCAAGAATTTGTGAGCCCACACTAATTTGCAAAAAAAGGAATCATTCACTCTTGTAAACCTTCTCCCTCTTAATTATGTTTAAATGCTAACTTTAATCTACCTTGTGGTCCCCCTAATTGTTGAAGGGCATCAACAAATCGCCTATGAAGTTCTGGTGACCAGCATCGCCTTTGTTTCCTCGGATTCTGCTGAGGTTGTGCTTGACCCTTTCTCTCTAATGAGCTTGTTGTAATCAAGGACGAACCATGTTCATTACCACTTTCTGTTTTTCTATGATTCAATTCAAACACTGGTCTCCTCAGACCAAGGCTAGGAACCTGTGACACCCCCTTGTCTTCACTCATCACTGTTTTTAACACACAATTGTTTCCATTTAATGCTGGTGCTGCTCCTCTACTCTTGTTGGTCTCATTCTCTGGTTGATTTGGATTGTCGGGGACACATCGATCATCCTCTTCAGTCCTCTGTACGTTACCGAATAAAAATGACTAAACTTTTGTTCTTATAATTCTGTAGAAAAAAACTGTTATAAAATAGAATCCTTTTACCTGAAAAATTCTTACGTGGTCTAAAATCCCTCATAGTATAGGATAACTACAGTCTAAAAGCTATCATAGCATAGGATAACATAGTTATCTCAATCTTCAAACACGTAATCGAATATTGTGAATGCCTTTATGAACAAAATTCTTAATCGTATGTCATGTGATGATTGATTGTGACCATGAATGTGAGCTATATAATAATTTCTGAAATAAAAATTTACCGGTTTGGATTCAACGTTCCATAGCCGAACAGAGTTCATCCAATTCTTCATGTTACTGCGTTCCTTACCCATGTTTAAAGTCTCACTTCCTTCAGAATTGGTTTTCAAAAGTGGCATATATTCTTCAACCACTGGTTCTTCTTGCATTCTCACACCTCCGTTTATCTCCTCTTTCAATTTAGTAATAGCTTCATGCAGATCGCAGACCCCCAAAGAATATATTAATCATCAACACACCAAAACTTGCGCAATAATCACATAAAAAATGTTCACTTTGAAAATTCTACAAAAAAAGGACAAGTTCTTAACCCACCATCGTTCACCAGGACCATGCAAAGAGGAAGTTCACGTTTGAAAGACTCGATCTTTCTCTTCTCATCTTCCAACTTTTTGAGAAAATCCTGAAGCGTGGCCATTCTCCGAGACCCATCTTCGCTCCGAGCAACCTCGCCAAGAATCTGACGAACGGTTCTTCCCGGGACAAAGGCCAAGCTCAAATCCAAACTCGGTTCCATCTTCGGGTAACAGACTCAGGATTAGGAACAAAACAAAGAAAAATGTTAACTAATTTCACAGTTTCAGTGTGGCGTTGCGTGCTGAAGCTTGAGGTGCCAAACCATTGTTAGTATAGTTTGATTACAAAGAGAGAGGGAGAAGGGGATAGAGATTCATTTATTTATATTAGTGTGATTATTGTGATTCCGGACAGAAAGATTCAGTGATCGCATTCGTGTCGTCGCGTAACCCCATTACTGTAAATGTGTAGTGTGACTCAAAACAAAGCCCAACGGTTGTTAATAATTTGCGAACAATTTTTTTTTTTTTTTCTTTTGGAAAAGAATAACAAGAAAAACAAATGGTGTGTGGTTGAGATGAGAATCTTTTGATTCCACAATATCACGGCTTGTGCAATATGGCTGTGTTACATTAATTGGTTGGATGAAATTTAATAGTTTTGAATGGGTGTGGTTTCTGGGAGATTCTTTGCTTACTATAGGCTTGTGCCTGGTAACCTATACGTACAACTTGAGCAAACGTTTGACCCACACATGTTGAATGCCGTTGAATAATAATTGAGCCAAAGTTTTTAAATATTTCTTTGACATTTTTTATAATTTATGTGTTTTTTATTACAAAGCTCTAATTTCATGCATTGTCTATATATCATTTTATATTATCACGGTCTCTAAGTTGAATTTCGTGAGAAAGTGTTTGAAAAACGCATTACGTAACCTCAACCAAGACCAATTGATGAATTTCTTTCTCGTGTTTGGCATGTTATTTTACCCTGTTCTTTTAATAATAAGTTTTTGGAATATTTCGATAACCGACCACGGTTTTTTTTTTCTTTCAACCGGTCTTTGTCTTCATCTTAATAATACCTATAGAATAATTATTGTGAAATTTAATAAGAATGACTGTGTAACAATATTTATACAATTAGTAAATTTTAATTAAATTTATTACAAGCGCAAAATTGCAAAAGAAAGATAGCCCTCAACGACATATTTCGTGAGACTGTATTTGTAGAAAATGCAAGGTGAACCATAACCATCGTTGTAGGTGAAAGATAATGATGAGTGCGAAAAGAAGTACTGAAGTAGATAGATTTCCCTGTGATTTTAACTACGGCTGTTCTCGTAATTTTCGTTTATCATATTTATTTCATATTCTCAATAAGATTGCATTGGAACATTATATTATAGGTTAAGTGCATACTTTTGAGTATCATATTATAATCTCAAATTGAATTCAATTAAATCCACATGTTTTCTATAAAACATTTTGTAGTCTACTTTGTCTAATTTGACATTATGACCTTTTCTAAGCAAATGCATTTTGTTAGACTATTAAGTCATAAAGTATTTTGATTAGTTTATATAGTTAGGATTTTCACTAATCTAAGTCAATTCTCAACACTAACATTTTGGATTTTATACCACTTATGATAGTTTTTGGAGAAAAAAAATCACTAAAAAAACAACATTAATTAGACATGAATTCAACTCATATAACACATTTACATTACTATAATACAAAATCTTAAAATAATAAATTTTTGGTCATATGATACTCAATTTTCTCAATATCACTTAACGTAAAACTTAAATTCATACTTCAATTTTCAATATGTAACATATACTAATATATAAAAGAATAATTTAAGAGATCATGTAATAAGTGACATTGTGTAAATAAAAGAAAGGCAAAATAAACTCAAACTTGGATGTATCAGCCAATGACTCTAAGCTTGCTAAGAAATGAATGAAATGTAACCTTTAACATTTGATAGTGATGGAGTCCTTGCTAATGACACTTAAACTTATGAAAATCTATACAAATGTTGAAAGTTCATTAATCTTAGATAACAACATTGAGATCATTGGATGATGACAAAGTCAAGGCTTTGCCCACCTTACTAAGTGATATTTCCTGTAACTCAAAGGTTTGAATTTTATTTTTCTCATCAATAAGATGTGATAGTGTTCCAAATGTAAAAATATTCAAAAATAAAGAAAAAATAATAATATGAACCTTTATACCTAATGATATCTCCTCTATGCACCTCATTGACATTTGATATTTCTATAAGGGTTAAATATTTTTTAGTTTTTATATTTGGACGTAAAATTAGAATTCGTTTTTATTTCATACTAATACAATTTGATTTTTCAAACTTTAAAATTAAATAAATATAGTTATTATAACTCAATTTTGTGAAACTTTTTTGACATTTTAAACAATGTAGGTATTTCTTGTTGACCTTTGAGCTGTTTACACTATTTGACACGTTCCAACTCAAATGTCAATTTGAAACATATAGCACATAAAAAAAAAGTGAATGTTGTTGGGTTAAAAAATTTTTATCCATTTATTTTTAAGTTTGGGATCAAAATGTAAGAAGATTTAAGATAAAAACAATTTTCAATTTCACATTCAAATGTGAATTTGATCATTGTTGAGGACTTACAATACAACCGATTTTTAAAGTTTTATATTAGAAATAGTGTATTAATATATTATATGAAATACTTATTAATAATTAATCTTTCTGTTATTTTCTTTGAAAGAATCCAACAATATTTGTTTTTATGTAATTTTTTTGTTATTTATGAAAAAATCACTTTGTATTATATGGTGAATTTACAAAGCATATTAAAAAATTTAGTTTTTGTCAATGTTCTAGTCAAAAGGTTTAGAGTTCCATCAACTATAGCACTCAAAGTGTCTTGTCCTCCTCTTCCTTTGAGGCCTCTTTTATGCATATCTTCTGACCTCTTGGATGATTCTCTTTGTATTTGTTTAATTCACGTCTCTTGCCATGCCTTGAACAGTTAAATGAATTATGAGTTGTAATCTCCTCATTTATTATCTCATATTCATGACCTAGTGATCCTCTGATATTGGTTCTAACAACTAAATCGATCTTTTAGCAGATCAGATTGACCCTTTGATAATTAAAGATCAGATCGACTTTTGTGCAGTTAAAGACCAGATCGATCCTAACAAAATATTCAATAATTTAGAAATATGATGTGAGACTAATATATAAAAAAATATATTTGTTCTGAAGAAAGTATTGAGAAATATAAAGTCAAAACATTATAAAAAAATTAAGTGGTTTGATTGAAGTGTAAAATATCTATTTATAACAGTTGTCGGTTAAATCCTCTTATGTGTCTTTCAAATTTTTATTTGTCTTGAATTTATGAGTTGATCACTCATTGGTGCCTAATTAAAAATCAGTCGCAAAAGATATTACATCGATAGAAGAACACAAATTCAAAAGTCCTACTGTAATAAGAAAATGGGAGTGGTGAGTTAAGTTGCTCATTGTCCAATATCAACGAAAAGAAGTTATAACGATGGACTATTAAAATATTAGAATGGAATATGAATATGTAAAGCAGAAACAAATGGACGGATCCGTATGGTTATCTTAGGCTCTCTCATTCTTAAGTAATTTTCCAATAAGGTTAAAGCGACAGCGTGACCAGCTTCTTTTGACGTTCTTCATTTTGTTCTCTTCGGAACCATAACCCATTCATTCTGGTGGTCCTTCTTCAACACAGAGTGCATATTTGATTTTCAAATAAAATAAGATTCCTTCAATTGCTCCAAGAAAAACGCCATAACAACGCGTGGCTACTGAAACTTGTGTTCACGAACGGTGAGATTCTTCTATGCTTCTGGGGTCCCTTCTTGCTACCGCTACCACCGAATCGTGCCTTCCAGAATTTATTTCTCTGTTTCAATGATGAAACCAAACACTTCACACAGACACTTTTTTCTTTGGTAACGCACGAGTAGCAAACCACACCACTACACCACAGCACTTGTTGGATTCTATTCCCTCCTCTTGTTTTTTTATGTTGTTTCTCATTCCATAAAAATTAGTGGATCAAAAGTTCGCATGTTCAAACAGAAAATAAATAAATAAAATCAACAGATTCCTTCATGCGTAAGAGTTTAGCTCTTCATTGTTAAATAATTTGTCCTATTTATTATTGTTCAAATCAAAAGGTTCAGAGTTCGATAAGGTAGAACACTTAAAGTGTCTTGTCTTTTCTTCCTCAAAGATCTTTCTTTTTGTCTATCTTTTCGACTTCTCAACTTTTTCTCTTGTTCAATGCTTATTTGCTATCTCATACTCTTGACCTAGTGATCCCAACATATTTAATCTAACAACTAAGTCGGCCTTGTGTCTAACAGCTAAATCAGTATTGAACCTTACAACTAGATCGGTCTTGTGCCTAACCATAAGATTAGCCTTGCAACTAAATCGGCACTGTCTAATAACTAGATCAGTCTTGGTCTTGCAATTAAATCGACTTTGCGTCTAATAATTAAATTAGTCATGGACCTTGGACCTAGATTGACCTTGAACCTTGCAATTAGATCGGTCTTGTACATAATCAGTAAATCAGTCTTAGACTTAACACTACAATTATTATTATTATTTTAATTATTAAGTTTTAAATACTTGTTATAAAATTTGAAAATAGAAGAAAGACTATTTTTAATCAAGATATTATTTCTAATTATTAACAAATTTATAAGATATATTACATTTAATTTGGATAGTTAAAAAAAAAAAAGCCAGAATAGTTGAATCAGCCTCACTTAAATACACAAAAGTTACTTCCTTACTGCACACTTTCCTTTTTGTTAGCAGAACAACATAAGTTGTTTGGTCATGTATGTCTCAAGCGAGGATGATGTACCATTATTATACTCACTGTCTGAAAATTTGTATTGTTTCAAATCAAACATTAATCATGTCAGCCTCTTTAACCAATCACAACTAGTTGTGACATATATGTGTTTAATCATCAAGAAATATTGCACAGTAAGAGTCATCTAATTATAATTTATCATGAAGACAACTTCTAGACATTCAATTCTTGGTTGTTTAGAAACACAGTTTGGGTTATTAAAGTAACGTTTATACAATGTAAATTATTGGAAATAATTATAAGGTTATTATTATAAAGATTAATAGGCTTTTTATATAATAAAATAACAATTTAAAATTTTTTACATTGTCAGTTATATAACTATTTTTCTATTAAAACTATAAAAATATATGCATTCTCAATTGCATATCTAAAACTCATCTTTAGTATCAATTATTGGTTAAATAGAGAAGGAATATTAATCGGGATATATTAAAATAAGTAAAAGTGGACAAAAATAATTTAACTACACCAAACTACAATTAACTACACTATAATATACTTTAAAAGTTGAACTATTAATAATTTAACAATTGAACTATACTATTATGTAGTTTAATTTTAAAAAATTGAACTTTTAAATGTGCAGTCCATTTAATTGCAAAACTGATGAAGTTGTTGTCACTTACCATCTAAAACTTCAGCTTCAATTCTCAAACCATGTTCCAACTTATTATCACCATGATGCACACACTTTTATTTTCATTCATTCATTCTACTCTTTCTTTTCTTCTTCCAAGGAACTCAAAACTATTATAGTTACTTTCTTCTTCTTAATTGCAAATATATGTGCACCACTAACGTTAATATTCTAATTTTAAGATGTGTTATGAGATTTTTACAGATTTTAAAAAGCATTTATAAAATTGAGATCACTAATTATGATATTTTTAAAAATATTTTATTATCTTTTATTTCAAATATATAAAAAAATATTAATTCTTAGTCGTTAAACTTCACAGTGCACGATCCAGTTTTAACTTACATGTAATTTACTTACTTTTTTTATGTCATAAATTTAATAATTTAAAAAAATTAAATTTTAAAAAACATTTTTTATTTCTTTAATCAATTTTCAAAAAAGTGGTAAACATAGCTAAAATTGATCTTTGATATTATTTTTTTCCTTTTTTTAAGGTTTTTAAAAAAAATGTTTAATACAATTCAAAAATAAAAATATTGTAATTAAAATAGTGCAGTTTGAAAACATGTTAAAATACATAATTTAGTTTATATTACAATTCGGTATAATTTACTACAGTTTTATAAAATAAAAAATAATTTAGTTCGGTCTTTCTAAACTAATTTTTATTTCAGTTCATTTCATTAAAATAGACAAATTACTTTTGGTTTAGGGCAGTTCAATTATTTTTCCCACCTTAGATATATGCATATTTAACCTTCTTTAAAAATATTGTTTTATGCATATTAAATGATAACATATTTTATCGTTTTTGCTTTCATAAACCTTAGTTCTTTTATATTTTATCAAATAACTTACAAAATTATTGTATTTTCTATTTCACTTTTTTAAAACCAAACATGCTATCATAAAAGTGGTGGAAGTACTTGACTAGCTTCAAACCTAGTCTCCTGACATTTTATGTTATTTTTTTATATGTATATTGTACTTTTAATATTAAAATAGTAAAAAATAATGTTCATTTCTGATAGTATATTTGTGAAAAATAATATTTTATTTATTTATTATTTAAAAAATGTTTTATTTATTATAATATTAATTATGAAAATAATTATATCCTTTGCTTTAAAAAAGTTATTTAAATAAATAAAATAGTCCATGATATGGTAACAGGGGATATTATATAAAGGTGGGTCCTAGTACTTGTATTCCATGGTGTGTTTGGAGTTAGAGATAAGGATTCCTTAGGGATAAGACTTTTGGCAGGTTTTGTTTATTTTTGTACAATCACAAATACCATGAATATATTATACAAGAAGATGCCTCTTCTTTCAATACATTCATTTCAAAAAGGACAACTATTACCAGCCATTGCTTTGCTTTTGTCTTTGCTTTTCCTTCTACATGCAAAAAGGATATATTTCATTCCTTATTTATTATTGTTATTATTTTTTAGCACTAAATTAAATACGATTTTATTTTTTACCATTTTCTTTATTTTCATTCATTTATATAAACTAGGACATTAGTAATATTAAAATAGAATAATATTTTGTTCTGTTATGTAATGCTTGACTTACAAGTTTTTTTTAGGAAGTATCTGGAACATTCCCTTTCTCCTTCTGACAGACAAGTTGTGAATGCATGTCAGATTATTAACGGTGGAAAACATTTACAGACAGATACGATGCTAACCAGATTTCATTTGTTTGAATTTTTGTTTTGGTTGAATTGTTTTGAAATTATCAAATTATAAGTATTTTATATGCTAAAATGACATCTTATATAATCTTATATATTTAAGTGTTATTTTAAGTAGAGTATGAGAAATAGTATAAGTCAATGAAGTGAACTTCTTTACTAATAATTGTATATATCTTCATTAAACAAACTTATATGTTAATAAAATAAACTATTCCAAGCAATGAAACACGCTATCTTACCAATTTTTGTATATTCTCTATTATATAATACAATTTTGTTTTTTATAATATATGTGCAATGGATAATCTTGAGAATATATGATATTATGTAATTACCCATTTTTGGTTTAATTATATAATTTTTTTTTATTAATATTATGGTTACTGATTTACTAATCCTTTGTAAAGTAGTTTTTTAATCTTTAAAATAAATTTAAAATTTTTAAAACTAAAAAAAAGTATATATTTTTACAACTTAATGTAGTAAATTATATGTTATGAACTAATTGATGTTTACAGATTTTCATTTATACTTTAATGTTTTATTTATATTTAAATACACTCTGATGATACAAGAAGCAATTATAGTTCAATTTAAAAAACTGTGATGCAGGAACTAATTAAATGTTCACTACCATGTATTTTAATTTAGTTATTATAGTTACACAATAAATATATATATATATATATATATATATATATATTTGTTTTGTGTAATAATTTATTTTGTAACAAATTAATATTTAAAATGTGAATTATATCGTAATTAAACTCTAAATTAATAAATATTAATATATAAATTGTATTTTAATAAATAATTTAAATTACAATAAATTTTTATTTCAGATAATGATAAAAATTATTGAAGTACAATATACAATTATAAATAAAAGAGAATAAATTACAAAGATAACAAAAAACAATAGCTTAAAACGATTAAGAATTTTTATATTAATTAAGAAAATTAATGTATGAAATATTATTTTTCTTTTAATATATTTATGAAATATTAAAAATATCTAGCTAAAAGAGTGAGAAAAAAGTGATCTCCGCTTTATTTTAAATATTCCAATTTATAATATAAAAATAAATATATAAAAGATCAATTATTTCAAAGTTTTCAATTGATTCGAAAATATTAAAAAAAATGTTTATTTACAGTCAATTCAATTAGAGGACGAGATACTCTATAAGAATCCTATAATTCAAATATTTTCAATCAAACTCCCAATTTCTTTTTTATTATAACACTTTTTATCCGTATCTACTTCTCACAATTCTCATGGATTGATTCTGATCCTTTTGTGAATGGTTAGTCATTTTCATTATCAACATTTCCGATAAAGATAACATGTTGGAAACAAAAATCTTATAAATTGAAAATCATTAATTATTCTTTTTATATTTCTAAATATAATTTAATGACACATTATGATTTTGTTTATTTTAAACAAAGTTTTGAATTCAAGTTTTACATAAAATATATTCTATACTAAAATAAATAAAAAAATTAATGACACATTATGATTTTGTTTATTTTAAACAAAGAATTGAATTCGAGTTTTACATAAAATATATTGTATACTAAAATAAAAAAAATTATTTGTAATATGATATTTGGATGTGTCCTAAACTCTTGGTGCTCTAGAATTTTAATTTTTGCTAGTGTTTAGTGGTTTTCAGTCGGCATCCAGACTATCGGAATTCTATTATATTATTATTATAATATATTTATGATTTAAAAATAATAATTTAATTATAATTAAAATTTAATTATTTTTGAATTTAAAAAATATAATAACATTTATTATCATCTCTAACTTACTACTTTGTTATTAATTATTAAATTTGTAACTATATTGTTATACCATATTTAATAGAAGATTAATTTAAAATTTTAACTTTATTATTTTATTGCTAACACTCTTTATTATTCAAATTTAAAAAATCTATCAACAGTCTTGAACTATATCAATTTTTGAAAAGGATAAGAAAGAAATTTTACCTGAACCAATTTTTTTTTCCAAACAACATTGTGAAATAAAATGAAAAATAAATTTTATATACATAATATAATTATTTATATTGAAAAAATATAACTGAAAATTTTAGTTTTGATTTAATTATTGATGAGTTAACTAATTTAAAAATATATAAAAAAAATATATTAGATATATGCAATTTCTTTTATAATTAAATTATATTAAATTATGTATTCATTTTTGTTACATCAATAATAGTAAAAAAATATATAAATTTTAAATATTTTATGTTAGCCCTCCCAAAATTTATGGTGAAAATTGATCACTGCAAACAATCATCCTGATATACCGCTCAACACCATATTCAGATAATACCTAACCATACGAACGAGATAATCCAATTTGCCTATCAAAGACAACTCTACATTTCTTTTAGTTCAAAATATACCTGAGATGAAGCAAAGTGAACAATTTTACTATAGCTAATCAATTTCACATATAACCCTTTCTTTTCAGATAAACTAAAACACTTGTCTTCATCATTTCAATATAAAATATCATCATATATTTCACAAACTTTGCGGCGCTTTCAATATATCATCAAACAAAAATCAAATTTTATAATCAAAATAGGTACCCTTGTCTTAAAAGCAAAGTTATCAACCCCAGATACTCACACAAGTCGATTCTCACAGGTAATTCTAATCTATTCGTAAAATTGATCAGTTGGTTGGTTGTGTTGACTTCTATTAGGTAATGATTAGGAATGACAAAAAAATTTGTACAAATGAGTATCTGCGGATAAAATCCGCAACGGATAAGAAAAAGATATTAAAAATAGATACTCATTATCCACAGGTACGGATACTTTTGATACTCGCATGTTAATAGGGTAGGTATGACTATTATAGTATCCATACCCGTGAATACCTGTATCCGTTAAACTTTAATTTACAAAAATACCCTTATATATATATACATATATATATATATATATATATATATATATATATATATATATATAACCTAATTTTTTCTAAGTTGCATATTTTGTCTTGTCTTCTATCTTCATTCTTCCAGTTTCAAGTATTAAGTAGTGATACGTTGTCTTCTTCCACGTACACCCCTTCACATTCTTCTCTTACCTTTCTTTGAAATTGGACATATATATCAAACCCTATATAGACAGTAACGTTTATAGTATGCTTGTTGTCAAATGATAGAATCAAAATAAGAATACTTGGCACGTGGCAATTGATGTTTATTATTTGTTTATTTTCCAGGAATCAATCGGAGGAAGTAGACTTGTTGATCAAAACACTAATTAAAAAATTTCCATTGTGTTGAACGTTATTTTATATTTAATTTTATAATTATTTTGACTTGTATGAACTTGAGTTTATTTAAACTTTTTTTAAAATTTATGACAGTGATGTATTTTAATTTATTTTATCTGAATTTATGATTAAATATTTATTTTATAAATAATTTTATAAATACCTGCGGGTACCTGTGGATACCCACGTATATGAAAAAAATAGGCGGGTACCCGCATAATGGATACCCGACGGATATGGGTACGGGTACAAAGTGGATATTTATCCAACGAGTAGGGTACGGGAGAGCTACTACCTGTAACATCCATAAATCAATAAATAATGTATTATTTTATAAGCATTTTATTATATATTATTATTATTATTACAAATATATATATTAAATATTTTAGAATGTTAATAAAAAGAATACTTTAAAAAAAAAAGAAGAAGAAACGTAAAATTAATATCTTAAGTTACGTAAGTATGAAATTAAATATGGTTAGGTAAACTGA
>Ga0214542_1004334_pt1 | contig 28262 bp, 29 predicted proteins | sample CNSS1metaG_FD_160096 | JGI IMG/M metagenome (GOLD analysis project Ga0214542, IMG submission 160096) | Root nodule microbial communities from cowpea collected in UCLA plant growth center, Los Angeles, California, USA - CNSS1 | ecosystem: Host-associated > Plants > Roots > Nodule | place: USA...
CTCAAACACGCTGCGGCCAAAAGCCAAAAAACACCGCAAGCCACAAATAACGCGGGGTGGAGCAGCCCGGTAGCTCGTCAGGCTCATAACCTGAAGGCCGCAGGTTCAAATCCTGCCCCCGCAACCAACGATCCCGAAAACTCCCGAACGCTTCGCGCCGGGAGTTTTTCTTTTGCAGGCTCTGCCGAGGCCGCCCTGGCAAGCAGACCACAAAGATGGCCTGGAACGGGCACTTGGTCGCTCGCTCCGCGGCCGGTGAAGGGGGCTGGCGTATCGGAGATTTTGAAGGTTCCCGACGCGATGCACTCGCTGGGAACCGGCACGGAGAAGAGCGATGAAGCCCGAAGCGATAACGCCAGTTCCTGAGGATGCTGCCGCCCGCCGGGCGATCAGGCCGGTAATCTGCTATCCCGTCGAAAGCTTGCCCCGTGCCGATCTCGCCGCCTACCGGGCGGTGAGGGGCGATCTCGAACTCGTCGAGCACGTTACCATCCCGGCGCGCGATGCGGCCTGCTGGTCGGTACCGGCGGGGCACTTCTGCCGCATTCTCTGCAGCGAGGGGCCTCAGGTGGGCGATCTCAACCTTTTTAACGCCCATGATTTCGACGAGCGGCTCTATACCGGCAAGACGCGTGCTCTGAACGGCACTCATGTCGGACTTGGGGACCAGCTTTTCTCGAACATGCCCTATCTACGACCGATCGCCACGATCACGCACGACACCCTCGACTGGTACGGTTTCGATGAATTCGGCGGAGCCGTCCATGACGTTATCGGCACGCGATGCGATCCTTATACGCACAACTTGCTCAGCCATGGCGGGCAGTATCACTATTGCTGCCACTCTAACCTCACGCGGGCCTTTGCAAAGCGCACCGGCAAGACGCTAGCCGCAGCCGAGCGCCATATCCACGACGTTCTGAATGTCTTCATGTGCACCGGCTTCACGCGTGATACGGGACAGTATTTCATGAAGGCGAGCCCCGTCCGCCCAGGCGATTATCTGGAGTTCTTTGCCGAGATCGATCTCTTGGGGTGCATGTCGGCGTGCCCGGGCGGCGACTGTTCGTCTGAGCATTCCTCCGATGCGGCGGCCTGCTACCCGCTCGAGGTCGAAGTCTTGAAGCCCGCTCGTCATCCACAGGGTTGGAACCCGCCCCGGCTGAACGGCTACGACGGCAGCCACGGGACGTAGTCTGCGCCCCGTGCGTCTTTCCAGACGCAAGATCTCAGACGAGGCGGGATCGCCGGCACGGCTCGGCGCGCTTATGAGACGCGCAAAGGTCGTTGCAGCACTTGTCTTTTTCCCTAAATCAGGGCGATTGGGACATGCGGTAGCCAGCCTGGGAATGGCGAGATGATCTATTTTACGAGCGACACGCATTTTGGCGACGCGCGCGTGCTGCGCATCGACCGCCGGCCTTTCTCCAATATGGTCGAACACGATGCCGCCCTGATCGCCAACTGGAACAGTGCCGTGTCGCCCGGCGACGAGATCTGGCACCTTGGTGATTTTGCCTCGAAGCGAGGGCGTTTTGCTGAGGACTTGCTTTCCCGGCTAAACGGCAGGAAGCATCTGGTCATTGGCAATAACGATACAGCTGAAACGATCAAGGCGGCTGGCTGGCAGAGTGCGCAGCACTATGCGGAGCTGATGATAGACGGGCAGTTGCTCATTCTCTGCCATTATCCGTTCCGGACCTGGAACCAGATGGGAAAGAAATCGGTCAATCTGCATGGGCACTCCCATGGGAGGCTGAAGCCGATGCCGCGACAGTTCGATGTGGGCGTGGATGTCAGGGGCCTGCGACCAGTCAGTCTGGCCGAGATTCTGAAGAGCCGGGCGTGAATTGAACCTGTGGGTGGCGCCGACGCGGAACGTGTTGCGAGCAACGTCGTTTGGGCCTGCATAGCGTCAAGTCGAACCGCGCCACGAGGCGTTCATGCAAGAAGATCTGTTTGGAGATGCATCGCAAAGCCTTCCTGAGGGCTTCCGCTACGAGCGGGACATCGTGCCGCGAATGCTCCAGGAGATGCTTCTCGAGATGATGCCGCGGCTTCCGTTCAGGGCGTTCGAATTCCACGGTTACGAAGGCAAGAGGCGGGTCGTCTCCTTCGGCTGGAAGTATGACTTCAGCTCGGAGGAGGTGCGCAAGATCGAACCTATGCCGCCGATGCTGCTGCCCCTGCGCAAACTGGCAGCGGACTTCGCCCGGCTGCCGCCGGAAAATCTCGAACAGGCATTGATCACCGAATACGACGTCGGCGCGCCTATCGGCTGGCATCGGGACAAAGCGGTCTTCGGCAATGTCGTCGGCATCTCGCTTCTTTCCTCCTGCACTTTGAGACTGCGCCGGAGAACGGCCGGGAAGTGGCAGCGTGCCTCCGTGATTCTCGAGCCCGGCTCCGCCTATCTCCTGTCCGGACCAGTGAGGTGGGAGTGGGAGCATTCAATCCCGGCGGTGGAGCGGCTGCGATATTCGATCACTTTCCGGGGATTGCGGGCGAGAGCGAGGGCGTGAGGCAACTCGCATGCACGGCCTCGTTTCAGCGATCCCTTGTGAATATTCACGCTGGACTCTCACCGATGCGATGAGAGTATAAGGAAGTTGCGATTTCAGGGCTTTCGTCTCGCGGAATCGATGATAAACCTATACCAAACGGTAAAAAAATGCCGGCGCGGCCTGCACTGCCATGCGTCCCATCGGGGTCACAAAGGTTGCTGTAGCACTTTGAACTGCTGGAGGTCTGCTTTGAGACTTCCAGCAGGGCAGAAGCCGAAGCGGGCAAACAGGGGATCGCTAGGCCAATATGGACGATATTGCCATCGAATTGCGCGGGATCGACAAGAGTTTCGGTCTGGTCCATGCCAACAAGAACATCAATCTCAAGGTCAGAAAGGGCACGATCCACGGCATTATTGGCGAGAACGGCGCGGGAAAATCCACGCTTATGTCGATCCTCTACGGCTTCTATCAGGCTGATGGCGGCGAGATCCTCGTCAATGGCAAGCCGGTTGCCATTCGCGATCCGAACACGGCGATCTCCGTCGGCATCGGCATGGTGCACCAGCACTTCATGCTGGTCGAGAATTTCACCGTGCTCGAAAACGTCATGCTCGGCGCCGAGGACAATCAGATCCTCAACAAGGGCATCGCCAAGGCGAGAAGGGAGCTGAAGCGGCTCGAGCAGGAATATGCGCTCGAGGTCAACCCCGATGCGCTGATCGAGGAACTGCCGGTAGGCCTGCAGCAGCGAGTGGAAATCCTGAAGGCGCTCTACCGGAAGGCCGATATCCTGATCCTCGACGAGCCGACCGGCGTTCTGACGCCGGCTGAGGCCGACCATCTCTTCCGCATTCTCGACCAGCTCAAGGCGCAGGGAAAGACGATCATCCTCATCACCCACAAGCTGCGCGAGATCATGGCGATCACCGACGAGGTCTCCGTCATGCGCCGGGGGGAGATGGTCGCCACCCGCACGACGCGCGAGACCTCCGTCGAGGAGCTTGCCGAGCTCATGGTCGGCCGCCGCGTGCTGCTGCGGGTCGAGAAGGGCGAGAGCAGGCCGGGCGACGTGAAGCTTGCGGTTCAGGGACTGACGGTCAAGGACAGCCGCGGCGTGACCATGGTCGACGACGTTTCCTTCGAAGTCCGCGCCGGAGAGATCGTCGGCATCGCGGGCGTCGCCGGCAATGGCCAATCGGAATTGCTTGAGGCGATTGCCGGCATTCGGAAGGCAACGGCCGGGACGGTTCTCTTGAACGGCACGCCCGCCGATGTCACTGGCCATGCCGATCCGGCGGAACTCAGGAGCCGCGGCCTTGCCCATGTCCCGGAAGATCGCCACCACGTCGGCCTTGTCCTGAAATTCGAGGAGAGCGAGAACGCGATTCTCGGCTATCACCGTGATCCGCGCTACTCGAACGGCGTTTTCCTGAATATCGACGCGATCCGCAGGGATGCCGAGGAAAAGATCGGCAAATATGACATCCGCCCGCCAAATGCGCGGCTGAAGACGGCCAATTTCTCCGGCGGCAACCAGCAGAAGATCGTGCTCGCCCGCGAGATGGAGCGCGATCCGGACGTGCTGATCATCGGCCAGCCGACCCGCGGGGTCGATGTCGGGGCGATCGAATTCATTCACAAGCGGATCATCGAAATGCGCGATCAGGGCAAGGCGGTCCTCCTGGTTTCCGTCGAGCTCGACGAAATCCGTTCTCTTTCCGACCGTATCTTGGTGATGTTCGCCGGGAGGATTGTCGGGGAGCGGAGCCCCGAGGCGACGGAAGGCGAACTCGGCCTCCTGATGGCGGGCGTCGAAGGCCGCAAGGAGGCCGCAGAATGAGCATTCCCTATGCGAAACTCCCGGGCTGGGTCGAATACGGCCTGATCCCGCTGGTCAACCTTGCCGTCGCCTTCCTCGTCGCAGGCCTGGTCGTCCTGCTCGTCGGCGAAAACCCGTTCGAAGCCGCCTATCATCTGATCAACGGCGCCTTCGGCCGCGGCGAGTATATCGGCTTCACGCTCTATTATGCGACGACCTTCATCTTCACCGGGCTTGCTGTCGCCGTCGCCTTCCATGCCGGGCTTTTCAACATCGGCGGCGAAGGTCAGGCCTATGTCGGCGGGATCGGCGTGGCGCTCGCCTGTCTCTGGCTCGACCAGGTGATGCCCTGGTATGTGGTTTTCCCGCTGGCGATCCTCGGCTCGGCCTTCTTCGGCGCCATCTGGGCCTTCCTGCCAGGGTGGCTGCAGGCCAGGCGCGGCAGCCACATCGTCATCACCACCATCATGTTCAACTTCATCGCCTCGAGCCTGATGGTCTATCTCCTGACGCGCGTCCTGAAGCCGCTCGGATCCATGGCGCCGCAGACGCGCACATTCGCCGAGGGTGGGCAACTGCCGAAACTCGACTGGCTGCTTTCGATTTTTGGCCTGAATGTCGGGACGGCTCCCTTCAATATATCCTTCCTGCTGGCGCTCGCCGCCGCCTTCGCCGTCTGGGTGCTGATCTGGCGCACGCGGCTCGGCTACGAGATGCGCACCATGGGTCACAGCCCCTCCGCTGCCCGCTATGCCGGCATTCGCGAAAGTCGCATCGTCGTCATCACCATGATGATCTCCGGCGGCCTTGCCGGGATGATGGCTCTCAACCCGATCATGGGCGAGCAGTTCCGCATGCAGCTCGACTTCGTCCAAGGCGCGGGCTTCGTCGGCATCGCCGTGGCGCTGATGGGCCGGTCGCATCCCGGCGGCATCATTCCCGCCGCCATCCTCTTCGGTGTGCTCTATCAGGGCGGGGCGGAAATCGCTTTCGAAATGCCGTCGATCTCGCGCGACATGATCGTCATCATCCAGGGCCTCGTCATCCTCTTTGCCGGCGCGCTCGAGAACATGTTCCGGCCGCCGATCGCGCGCGCCTTCGCCATGCGCGGCGAGCGCGCCGCCCTCGTCCAGACCAAGGGGGCCTGAGCCATGGATCTCTTCCACGTCCTCGTCGTGCTCCTCGAATCGACCATCCGCGTCTCGGTGCCGCTGGTCTTTGCCGCACTTGCCGGCCTCTTCACCGAGCGGGCCGGCGTTTTCGACATCAGCCTCGAGGGGAAGATGCTCGGAGCCGCATTCGCAGCAGGCGCGGCGGCGGCCGTTTCCCAGTCGGTCTGGGTCGGCCTCGTCGCCGCGATCCTCGTTTCCGTATTGCTGTCGCTCGTCCACGGCTATGCTTCGATCACCCAGCGCGGTAACCAGATCGTCTCGGGCGTGGCGATCAATTTCATCGTCGCCGGCGCCACGGTGATCCTCGGCGAAGCCTGGTTCCGGCAGGGCGGCCGGACGCCGGCGCTCGTCGAAGGCGCGAGATTCCAGGTCCTCAATTTCCCCGGAGCGGATGCGATCCGCGACGTGCCCGTGCTGGGGCCGGTTTATGCGGATCTTCTTTCCGGGCATTTCCTGCTGACCTATCTCGCCTTCGCCATGGTGCCGATCAGCTGGTGGATTCTTTTTCGGACGCGCTTCGGATTGCGGCTGAGGGCCGTTGGCGAAAATCCTGGCGCGGTTGATACCGCTGGCATCTCCGTGGTCTGGCTGCGGTACCGCGCCGTCATCTGCTGCGGCATCCTCTGCGGTTTTGCCGGTGCCTATCTGTCGCTCGCGATGACGGCCGGTTTCGTCAAAGGGATGACCGCCGGCAAGGGTTATATCGCGCTCGCGGCGCTGATCTTCGCCAAATGGCGGCCGGTCAACGTCATGTTCGCCTGCCTGCTCTTCGGCTTCCTCGATGCGCTGGCGATCCGTCTGCAAGGCGCGCCCCTGCCGCTCATAGGCCAGGTTCCGGTGCAGTTCATGCAGGCGCTGCCCTATATCCTCACCGTGATCCTGCTTGCCGGCTTCATTGGCAAGGCCATTCCGCCGAAGGCGGGCGGCGTGCCTTACGTAAAGGAGCGCTAATGCATGTCGCCCAAAAGTGCGGAGCGGTTTTGGGATAACGACATGCATGGATTAAAGATGCATGTCGCCCAAAAGTGTGGAGCGGTTTTTGGATGACGACATGCTTACTGACAAGGACAGACCCATGCCTGAGAAGGAACTCTACGTCGCCGCGCGTGAAGCCATGTCCAAGGCGCATGCGCCCTACTCCAAGTTTCCGGTAGGCGCGGCGATCCGCGCCGAAGACGGCAAGATCTACACCGGCGCCAATATCGAGAACCTGTCGTTTCCCGAAGGCTGGTGTGCAGAGACGACGGCGATCAGTCATATGGTGATGGCCGGCCAGCGCAAGATCATGGAAGTGGCAGTCGTAGCCGAGAAGCTGGCGCTTTGCCCGCCCTGCGGCGGCTGCCGCCAGCGACTGGCGGAGTTTTCCGGCGCGAGCACGCGCATCTATCTCTGCGACGAGACCGGCATCAAGAAGAGCCTGGCGCTTTCCGACCTCTTGCCGCACAGCTTCGAAACCGAGGTTCTCGGATGACTGCGACAGCAAACTTTCTGAAGGAAAAGCTGGGAACCATCTCGCCCCGCTACGGCATCGTGCTCGGCTCCGGCCTCGGCGCGCTCGTCGAGGCGGTCGAAAAGCCGATTCGCATTCCCTACTCGCAGATCCCAGGCTTCCCGTCGAGCAGCGTCTCCGGCCATGCGGGTGAATTCGTGGCCGGCAGGCTCGGCGATGTTCCCGTGGCGATGCTTTCGGGCCGTGTCCACTATTATGAGCGCGGCGACTCCAACGGCATGCGTTTGCCGATCGAGACGCTGAAGCAGATTGGCGTCGAAAGCCTTATTCTCACCAATTCCGCCGGGTCGCTGCGCGCCGACATGCCGCCCGGTTCCGTGATGCGCATTGCCGATCACATCGCCTTTTCCGGTGTCAATCCGCTGATCGGTGAGGAAGGCGATGGTCGTTTCGTCGGCATGACAAACGCCTATGACGCGGCTCTTGCCGAGCGGATGGAGGAGGCTGCCGACCGCCTCGGCATCCCGCTCGCACGCGGCGTTTATATGTGGTTCTCCGGCCCGAGCTTCGAGACCCCGGCGGAGATCCGGATGGCGCGCACCCTGGGCGCAGATGCCGTCGGCATGTCCACCGTGCCGGAGGTCATCCTGGCGCGCTTTTTCGGACTGAGGGTCGCGGCAGCCTCCGTCATCACCAATTTCGCAGCCGGTATGACCGGGGCCGAACTCAGCCACGAGGAAACGAAGCAAATGGCGCCGCTTGGCGGCGAGCGTCTTGCCTCGATCCTGAAGCAAATGATCACGCGCGAAAGCTGAACGGCGGCCGCTGACGATGCTCCCCCAGGAAGTCATCCGAAAGAAGCGGAACGGTGGCGCCCTTGAGGCGGCGGAAATCGCCGGCTTCGTGCAGGGGCTCACCGACGGTTCGATCTCGGAGGGTCAGGTCGCCGCCTTCGCCATGGCGGTCTGGTTCTCCGGCATGGATGGCGGCGAATGCGTGGCGCTGACGCGGGCAATGCGCGATTCCGGGGAGACGCTCGATTGGAGCGGCCTCGGCCGCCGCGTCGTCGACAAGCATTCGACCGGCGGTGTCGGCGACAATGTCTCGCTGATGCTCGCGCCCATTGTCGCTGCTTGCGGAGCCGCGGTGCCGATGATCTCCGGTCGCGGGCTCGGCCACACCGGCGGCACATTGGACAAGCTCGAATCCATTCCGGGCTACGATATCCAGCCTCCACCCGAGCTGTTCCGCCAGGTGGTCGACGAGGTCGGCTGCGCCATCATCGGTCAGACCGCCAATCTCGCGCCGGCCGACAAGCGCCTCTACGCCATCCGCGACGTGACCGCAACGGTCGATTCCGTGCCGCTGATCACCGCCTCGATCCTGTCGAAGAAGCTCGCCGCCGGGCTGCAATCGCTGGTGCTCGACGTGAAGCTCGGCAACGGCTCCTTCATGACCGAACCCAAGGAAAGCGAATTGCTCGCGCGTTCGCTCGTCGACGTTGCCAATGGTGCGGGCGTGCGCACCTCGGCGCTGATCACCGACATGAATGAGCCGCTTGCGGGCGCGGCAGGAAACGCGCTTGAGATAGAAAATTGCCTGGCTTACCTGCGCGGTGAAAAGGCGGGAACGCGGCTCGACAGCGTCGTCATGGCTCTCGCGGCGGAAATGCTGGTCGCGGCCGGGTTGAATGCTGACCGGGCCGAAGCTGAAGCGATGGCGCGGCGCGCCTTGACCAGCGGCGCTGCCATGGAGCGTTTCGCTCTCATGGTCCATCGCCTCGGCGGACCCGCCGATTTCGTCGATCGTCCCGACGCCTACCTCGAAAGGGCGCCGGCCGTGGTGCCGGTCCCGGCCGGGCGGGATGGCTATCTGGCAGCCTGTGAAACGCGCGAGCTCGGAATGGCGGTCATAGCGCTCGGTGGCGGGCGCACGCGGCCGGAGGATCGGATCGACCATCGGGTCGGGCTCTCAGAATTGCAGCCGCTCGGAACGAGGGTGCAAAGGGGCGAGCCGATCGGCTTCGTTCATGCCGCCGATCGGCGCCAGGGCGAGTCGATGGCGGATCGGATCGCGACGCTTCTTACGATTGCGGACGCGGCGCCCGGTCCGCGTCCCGTCATCCTCTCGACGGTTACTTGACCATATGGAGCGCGCCGTTCTCTACGCGATAGGACGATAGCCGGCTCAGAAACGACATTCCGACGAGTGTGCCCGAGAGCGCCTTGTCCGGCAGAACCATGGCTTCGACATCTTTAAGCGATATGCCGCCGATCTCGACCCGATCGAGTTCGACGTGAGCCGCCTCCACCATCCCATTCGCCGTCTGTGCCCGACCGTTGAACGAGAGGCTGCCGACGGCAATGCCGAAGCGCCGGGCCGCAGAGGTGTTTATTGCGACCACGCTGGCGCCGGTATCGACCATTCCCGTTTCCTGCTTCCCATTGATACGAAAGGTGCCGATGAAGTGCCCGGTGCGGTCGGCCTCGAGCACCACGCCCTTGCCCCTGGCATAGCTCGCCGGTGCCGTAAGTGACGTCTGCGGCGGCGGCGATGCACTGTTGCTGTGTCGGGCAAGATAGCTGGAGGCAAATTCCGGGACGACCAGGGCAAGGGCGGCAAGTCCGCCGGCAAAAGCGAGGAGGCGTGTGACCATTCTTGGCTCCGGATATCGCAGGCACGGCCTGCGGATCTTTGGCGGATCTTCGGCGGATGATCGCTAACGTCCAGCAAAAAGGCCGCCGGAAAACCGGCGGCCTGCCGTCTCATCTTGCGGTCTGGTTAAGGAAACCCTACTTCGTGCCATACATGCGGTCGCCTGCATCGCCAAGTCCGGGCACGATATAGCCTTTCTCGTTGAGGTGGCTGTCGATGGCGGCGGTGAAGACCGGCACGTCCGGATGCGCCGACTGGAAGTTCCGGATTCCTTCGGGGGCAGCCAAAAGGCAGAGAAAACGGATGTTCCTGGCACCGCGCTCCTTCAACTTGTCGATCGCCGCGATCGACGAATTGCCGGTCGCCAGCATCGGATCGACGACGATGACAAGGCGTTCGCTGAGGCCCTCCGGCGCCTTGAAATAATATTCGACCGGCTGCAGCGTCTCATGGTCGCGGTAGACGCCGATATGCGCGACGCGCGCCGACGGTACGAGCTCGAGCATACCCTCGAGCAGCCCGTTACCGGCGCGCAGGATCGAGGCGAAGACCAGCTTCTTGCCCTCGAGCACCGGCGATTCCGTCTCCTCGAGCGGCGTCTCGATCCGCTCCATGGTGAGCTCCAGGTCGCGCGTGACCTCATAGCAGAGCAGCGTCGAGATCTCCTTGAGCAATCGGCGGAAGCCCGCAGTCGACGTCTCCTTCTTGCGCATGATGGTCAGCTTGTGCTGTACCAGCGGATGATCGATCACTGTAACGCCGTCCATGGCTCACCTTCCCGCGAGAATTGGTTTTATCTGCTTCTTTTCCATGGAATGAGCGGAGGCCGCAAGGCCGATGCTCGATCTTGCCTGCGGAATTGCCCGTCATGTGCCGAGCGCCCTCTTCTCGGGTTAAAGCCGAGAGAGGGGCAGTCCGCACGTCACACCGATATTCAAACGTGCAGCGCCGAGAGCAACCTCTCCCTTGTCGGCTCATCCACGAATGCGGATTCGATCGCCGTCCTCGTCATGCGATCGATCTCGCTGTCGTCGAAGCCCATGACGTGAGCCGCGATCTCGTATTCCTGCGCGAGCGAGGTGTGGAAGAAGGGCGGATCGTCGGAATTGAGCGTGACGCGAACGCCGGCATCGTAGAACGGGCGGAGCGGGTGCGAGGCGAAATCGGGAAAAACCTTGAGCGAAATGTTGGAGCCGGGGCAGACCTCCAGCACCACGCCCTCGTCGGCAAGGCGCTTGACCAGGCCCGCGTCCTCGATCGCCCGGACCCCATGGCTGATGCGCGCCGGGCGCACATGGTCGAGCGCGTGGCGCACGCTGAAGGCGCCGGAAAGCTCGCCGGCATGGATGGTGAGCCCGAGACCGGCATCGCGCACGATGTCGAATGCGCGGGCGAATTCCGCGACGCTGTGCATGCGCTCCTCACCGGCGAGATTGAAGCCTGTCACGAGCGGATGGCGGCGCATGGCAGCATATTCGGCGGTGCTGATCACCGATTCCGGTCCAAGATGGCGAATTCCCGTGATCAGCATGCGCGACTCGATGCCGGTCCTCGCTTTGGCTGCATCCATACCCGCCGCGAGCCCTTCGATATAGGCGTCGGCACCAAGGCCGATCGTGTTGCCATGGTCAGGCGAAACGATGATTTCGCTATAGATCGTTCCGGCTTCCGCAAGCTCCGTCAGATAGGCGTCGGCCAGCAGCGCATAGTCGCCCTCGGTGCGGAACAGCGAGGCGACCGCATCGTAGCATCTCACGAAGCTGGTGAAATCTTCCCAGACATAGGCCTTGTCGCGGATGATATTGCTCGTATCGATCCCGTATTTGCGCGCCTGCCGCAGCGCCAGTTCCGGCGGCGCGGCGCCTTCGATGTGGCAATGCAGCTCGGCTTTCTTAAGATGTGCGGTCAAATGAGGCTTCTCCCATGGGCGCCCGGCGCGATCCCGAGATGTCCGGCGACCGTCTCCCCGATATGCGCGAAACTGTTGGCAATGCCGAAGGAGCGGCTCCTGAGCGACGGTCCGAACATCAGCACCGGCACGCGCTCCCGGGTATGGTCGGTGCCGCGCCAGGTCGGATCGCAGCCATGGTCGGCGGTGAGGATGACCATGTCGCCTGGTCTTAAGCGGCGGTCGAGATCGGGCAGGCGCGCATCGAAGGCTTCGAGCGCTGCGGCATAGCCAGGAACGTCGCGGCGATGGCCGTAGAGCATGTCGAAATCGACCAAATTGGCAAAGACGAGGTCGCCGTCCTCCGCCTCTTCAATGGCCTCCAGGCTCGCGTCGAAGAGCTCCATATTGCCGTTAGCCTTGGTGAGCTTCGTCACGCCCTGATGGGCGAATATATCGCCGATCTTGCCGATCGCATGCACGTTGCGACCTGCCTCACTCAGTCGGTCGAGTACGGTCGGTTCTGGCGGCAGCACCGAATAGTCGCGGCGATTGCCGGTGCGGGTGAAATTGCCGGGCTCGTCGCCGATGAAGGGGCGGGCGATGACGCGGCCGATATTGTAGGCGTCGACGAGCCGGCGAACGATCTGGCAGAGTTCGAGGAGCCGCTCGAGCCCGAAGGTCTTCTCATGGGCCGCAATCTGCAAAACCGAGTCGGAGGAGGTGTAACAGATCGGTTTGCCGGTCCGCATGTGCTCTTCGCCATGGCGGGCGATGATGTCGGTGCCGGAAGCGTGGCAATTGCCGAGAATGCCGGAGATTTCGCCCTCGCGGCACATCGCGTCCACCAGCTCGGGAGGAAAGGCGTCGCCTTCCTTGGGGAAATAGCCCCAGTCGAACATCACCGGTGTGCCGGCGATCTCCCAATGGCCGGAGGGGGTGTCCTTGCCGCGCGAGACTTCGCTGGCCGCGCCATAGACGCCGTAGACCCGCTCCGGCAACGGCATGCCTGCGGGCACTCGGCCGCTCGCGAGCTTGGCTGCATGGAGGAGCCCGAGCGCCGACATGTTGGGGAGATGCAGTGGTCCTTCGCGCAAGCCGCGGCGGTCGCCGGCGCCCGCGGCGCAGAACTCGGCGATGTGGCCGAGCGTATCGGCGCCGAGATCGCCGTAGGCTTCCGCGTCCGGCGCGCCGCCGATGCCGAAGGAGTCGAGCACAAAGAGAAAAGCACGCGCCATGAAGCACCTGGTTGGACTACAGTGCATTTGTGCGACGTCACGCGATTCCACCTGACTGCAAAATGCTCAAGGCGCGAAGACGGGCCGCGCAATCCGGCAGAGATAGCGCGCCGGTTCATCCAATGCAATTGAGCGCGGACTTACTGTGGGAGATCGGCTCCGCCACGGGTCAATAACCGCCGATCAGCAATTCGTGCAACTGATCATGTTGCCGAAGCGCTGCCGGTAATAGGCTGTCTTCGAGAGGTTGACGGTGCTCACCGTGCTCTCGAGATTGGGTGCGAAGAGCAGGAGTTCGTGTGGAACGACGAGTTCCGTGCGCACGACGAAGGCGTTCACCGCATCGAGTTCCGATGGGATGGGGGTGGTGGAATTCGCGGGATAGGGCGTTCCGCCGTTCTCATCGCGCGACCAGACGACTTTGCCGGTCGTCGTTCCCGTGACCTGGATGCCGGTGACTTTCAGCGTGTAGTTCGAGCTGTCGTAGGGAGCAAGAATGCTCTTCGCAACCTCCTTCATCTCGTCCAGAAAGGCCGTGTTGACCTCCTGCTGCTGCGAGACGATGTCGGCGACGGCGCTCGAAGCGCGCGCGACCTTGCGTAGCACGGTGAACCCGAGCGAGATTTCGAACGCGCCGATATAGGCCATGATCAAGAGTGGCGCGACAATGGCGAATTCGACGCCGCCAACGCCACGTCGGTCCTTGAACAGGCGCGCCAAAGGTCCGAACACGCGAGCAATGGGGGATTCGGGCGACCGTCTCATGGCGTCCTCAATAGTTTTCATTCTGGACGGTCGCGGTGGCGACCATCAGAAAGTCTCGGGGCATGGTCGTACCGGCGGGGCGCAGGTTGGTCACATAGGGCCGAACGAGATCGGTGATCACTTCCCAGCGGTAATAGGCGCGCACCATTGTGAATTCCCCCGCACCGCCGGGCGCGAACTGGAAACCGCTGGTGTCGAGATCGGATGACGAGGAAGAACCGATCCGCGGCACCGCCGGCGGAAACGTCTTCAGATCGGTAATCTTGCGCACATCGAGATAGAGCTTCTCCGGATCCACTAGCTCGGTTGCCGAGCAGGTCATCAGGATTGCGATCTCGTCGCAAAAGGCCTGGCGGAACTGGGCCTCCGTCATATCCGTCGACTTGCCCTGATTGAACGTGATCTCGCCGGTGCGAATCTTGCGCGCCAGCGTATCCGTTGCATTGGCGAGCAATTGTTCGCCGGTGAAAGCGACGAAGGTTTCGATCGAGGCGAAGACGACGAGAAAGAAGGGCAGTGCGAGGATCGCGAACTCGATCGCCGTCGCGCCCGTTCTGTCGCCGACGAGGCGCCGGAAAAGGTGATGGAGCCACAGCCGAGGTGTGGAGGATTGCGTATCAGTCGACATTTGGGCCGTTCCGTCATGTCACGTCGGAGCCAACGGAGCTTGCACCTGCAGCCCCGCGATTTCCCCTCTTATCGCGCAAGAATAGGTCGGGACGGTTGAGAATTCCTTTTCGCCCGTCTGTAGAATTTTAGTGGTGTTGAATTTTCATTAGAAAATGCTGAAAACAGGCGGCGTCATCTGACTGGCACAAATGCGGAAAGAGCAAGCCTTTCCGATTCGTGGTCGATCCGACCAGAAAAACCATCGGGATCTAGTCGGCTTGAGCGGCTTCCTGACGCTCCGCATGCCGCTCGCAGTTCGGGGAGCAGGAAAAGACGGTGCGCGTCGTCTGCTTGTAGACGCGCAGGCTATTGCCTTCGTCGATCGACACGAGAATGCGCTCGTCGACGATCGCATTGCCGTCCTGATCGAGGATGACGAGGTTTGTCGTGCCGAAGCTGCGCCCGGTGAGTACGATTGTCCTCGCATCCGCGACGGTCGCGTCGGCGACGTCCGAATTGCCGATGATTACCTTGCTCACGGGACGGTCCAGCTTCAATACGCGCGCGTGGTCCATATAGACCCGCATCATCTCTTCCGCCGCACCCGCGCCGGCCGGGGCAAAGGCCGACGGCAGCCCGACAAGGATGGCGGAGAGGAGCGTGGCGACCCTGCTGGCCGCGAGAGACGTATTCATGGCGTTTCCCGATGAGAATGACGGCCCATCCTGCCGCCTTTTGGTGAATGAATGGTTACGTTAACGCGCCGCAGTTTCCCGTGTCTCTTTCCCGGGCATTTACCCAGGAAAGCGGGACTGCCCGTTTACTCGACGCTAACCTCTTTCCTTAAGCCGGTAGCAATCGACCCCCATTAAATTCAAGGGCATCCGATCAACGGCAACAGTTGGCGGAAGTGCTGACAACAAGTGACGTAGGAGAATTTCCATGAAGACCATTTTCGCTCGCCTGCTGAAAGACGAATCCGGCGCAACCGCCATCGAATACGGCCTGATCGCGGCTCTGATCTCGGTTGCCCTGATCACTGGTGCGACGACGCTCGGTGGAGCACTGGATCAACAGTTCCAAGACCTGAGCACGTATCTCAACGTCGGCGCCAACGGCGGGGAATAACCAGTTTGCTAGAAAGGCCGCCCTCCTTCAGGGCGGCCTTTCTCATGGAAAGTTATCGAGATTTATTGGTCGACCCCAACGACATCTCTAAAGTTGAGGGAAGTGAATGGTTGCAGCAGCCATATTGAGTGTCTTGCCTTTGTGCCTGCTGTTCGCGGCCCTTACAGACCTGTTCACGTTGACGATTCCGAATCGTATCTCGGTAATTTTGCTCAGCGCTTTCATTGCTCTCGCACCCTTGGCTGGGCTTGGAATCGGGCAGGTCGGCCTTCATATCGCGGCTTCGGCCCTTGTTTTCGCCGTCTGCTTCTCCCTTTTCGCGGTAAACGTAATGGGGGGTGGTGATGCGAAACTGCTGACAACAAGTGCTCTCTGGTTCGGTTTTAACGCGTCGCTTGCTACATTTCTTTTGTACGTTTCTGTCTTTGGTGGCTTATTAACCGTGGCCATTCTTCTCCTGCGTTCGAAGGAGAATTCTATTCTGGCAGCCGGCATTCCCGTGCCGAGCCTATTGCTGACGGCGAAGAAAATCCCCTATGGCATCGCGATCGCTCTCGGCGGTTTTGCCGCTTACCCATCTTCGCCGCTGATGCAGCTCGCCTTCGCGCAACTGTCGTAAGTTCGCGCCCGCCAAGCAGCGAGCGCGACAGCCGCTCTGTATTTGTTAACCATCTATATAAGCAGCTCGTTAACCATAATTACACCAATTGCTGATCAATCTTGCCCTTGGGAATTTAGGGGCTCAGCAAGATCATGAAACCGGTGCGCATCATTATTCTGGCGGTGGCCGTCGGCTCGGCGGCGATGGCCGGCCTCCTGGCGATGAAGCTCACCCGCGGTGGGACGCCGCAAATTGCGGCAGCCGTCGTCGAGCGCGAGCCGACCATCAACGTCCTCGTCGCCACAAAGAGCCTGCCCGTGGGCTCGCGGCTTGGCGGCGATTCGATCCATTGGACGGCCTGGCCAGAGGCCAATGTCGCCGACGGCATGATCACTGAGGAAAACCGGCCTGGGGCGATAGAAGACCTTTCCGGTGCCGTCGTTCGCCTGCCGATCTTCAGCGGTGAACCGGTACGGGCGGAAAAGATCGCCGATTCGTCGAGCCGCATCATGTCGTCGCTGCTGCCGGCCGGAAAGCGGGCCGTCGCCACGGAAATCACGGTCGCGACCGGTGCCGGCGGCTTCATCCTTCCGAACGACCGGGTCGACGTGATCATGGTGCGCAAGTCCGATGGCGATGGGGTCTACCTGACGGAAACGGTGCTCAGCAATGTCCGGGTGTTGGCGATCGACCAGCAGGTCGAAGTGAAGGAGGACGGCTCCAAATCCGTTATCGGCACCACGGCAACGCTCGAACTCACGCCCGACCAGTCGAAGGTGATGACGGTCGCACAGCAGATGGCCGAGCGCATCTCGCTGGCACTGCGCAGCGTTGCCGATGCCCAGGAGCCGGACACGGTTGCGGCTGATCATCTGCTCAGCGGCGACGGTCAGCCGGCGATCCAGCTCATCAAGTCGGGCTCCATCGTCAAGAGCGATGGCGCCGTCCAGAATCAGCAATAGATGGGGCGCAACGTGAAACGGAATGGAAAAAGGTTTCGAGCGTCCGTCGCAGCCGGTCTTTCCCTTTGCCTGGCATTTTCGGGGATTACTCTGCCGATGGTTCCAACGGCAGAAGCGGCATCCTCTTCGGTCGTGCGAATCACGGAAAGCGGGCCGGGTGTAAAGAAGAGGGTCAATCTCGGCCTCAACAAGGCGGTGGTCGTCGATCTGCCCGCGGACGCGCACGACATCCTCGTTGCCGATCCCGAACTGGCCGATGCCATCACCCGCACGTCGCGCCGCATCTATCTCTTCGGCAAGGCCGTCGGCCAGACGAATATCTTCGTCTTCGGCTCCAGTGGCGAGGAGATCGTCAGCCTCGACGTCGCCGTCGAGCGCGACGTTGCCGGGCTCGAGGCGAACCTGCGCCGCTTCATTCCGGACTCGGACATCAAAGTGGAAATCGTCTCGGACAACGTGGTCCTGACAGGAAGCGTGCGCACGCCGCTTGACTCCAACAGGGCAGTGGATCTCGCACGCGCCTTCCTGCAGGGTGGCGAGGCGACAACGCGCAACATCACCGTTCAGGGCGATAACGGTGATGGGGACATCTTCGCTGAAGAGCGGCAAACGTCGCAGATCGTCAATCTGCTGACGATCGAGGGCGAGGATCAGGTGACGCTGAAGGTGACCGTCGCCGAAGTGAGCCGACAGGTGCTGAAGCAGCTTGGTTTCAACGGCAGCGTCTCGGACGGCGAAAGTGGCATCAGTTATCGCAACCCGGCGAACTTGGGTGATGCGGTCAGTTTGTTCGCCAATGCCGCGATTCGCGGTTCGATCGGCGGGACAACCATAACGAGCTACATCAACGCTATGGAACAGGCAGGTGTCATGCGTACGCTTGCCGAACCCAGCCTCACTGCGATTTCCGGCCAGGAAGCCAAGTTCTACGTCGGGGGTGAATTCCGGCTCGCCGGCGTCCAGGAAGTTACGGCAGACGACGAAACGGGTGCGCCAACGATCGAGCGAGAGGTGAATGACGTAGAATACGGCATTCGACTGAACTTCAAACCGGTCGTTCTCGGGGCTGGTCGCATCAGCCTGCAGATCGAAACAGACGTGTCTGAGCCGACCTACGAAGGATCCGTTGTAACCGGTAACGGCTGGGGAAGCGCCAGACCGGGCATCCCCGGCAACACGTTCCTCGGCATCCGCCGGCGCGAAGCCTCCACCAGTGTCGAACTGCCATCGGGCGGATCTATCGTAATCGCGGGCCTGGTCCAGGACAATATCCGCCAGGCTCTTTCAGGAGTGCCCGGCGCCTCGAAGATCCCGATCATCGGCACGCTGTTCCGCAGCAAGGATTTCCAGCGCAACGAAACGGAACTCGTGATCATCGCCACGCCCTATCTGGTGCGCCCGGTCGCCCGCAGCGCGCTGTCGCGGCCGGACGACAACTTCAATGCGGCGAACGATGTCGAGAGCTTCTTCCTTGGCCGCGTCAACAAGATCTACGGACGCCCGCAAGCCGGGGTGCCAGTCGGCCGATATCACGGCAATGTCGGCTTCATCTACAAATAGGTCGGGTCATGAGAAACCGAAACGCAGCAGAGATTGAAAGGCGGACGCTCATGTCCCTGACCCGTAGCGCGGCGTGCCTGGCTACCCTGGCGCTTGTTGGCGGCCTGCTTGCAAGCTGCGGCACCAGGGACAATCAGGCGACCGGAGCGATACCGGACGATTACCGAACGCGCCACCCGATCGTCCTTGCCGAGGCCGAGCGCGCCATCGACATTCCGGTCGCTTCCGGCGACAGGCGGCTGACCCAAGGCACGCGCGACGTCATTCGCGGCTTTGCCTCCGAATACCGCCATTCGGCGAGCGGCGTCGTCCAGATCATGCTGCCGCGCGGGTCGGCCAACAGCCATGCCGCCCAGATCGTCCGCAAGGAGATACGTGGCATCCTGGCGGCAGGCGGCGTCCCGGCGAACCGGATGATCGAAACGGCTTACGAAGCGGGCGCCACTGGCGATGCGGCTCCAATCCGGCTGAGCTATGTCGCGATAGCCGCGCAAACCGGCCCTTGCGGCGAGTGGCCGGAGGACCTGACGCTGAACACGCTGGAGAACCGCAACTATCACAATTTCGGCTGCGCGACGCAGTCCAATCTCGCCGCCCAGATTGCCAATCCGACGGACCTCCTCGGTCCTCGAGAGATGTCGCCGGTCGACGCGGCACAGCGCGCGGAGGTGATCGGGGCCTGGCGTGAGAACTAGAGCAGCGGCACGGAAGCGTTTTGGGGAAAAGAGATGAATGCGATCGAATACAGCATCGACAACGGCGGAGGCAACAATTCCGCGGACGCCCGCCCCGGCGATCTCGACCAGCTTCGGCCCTTGCCCCGCATCTCGATTCATGCCTTCTGCGAGACGGACGCGATGCAGCGCCTCATGGAGCGCTGCGGCCAGGACCGCCGCATGGCGAAGGTCAGCCTGCGCATTACCGGCGGCAGCGTTGCAGCGGCCGCCAACATGTTCGCAAGCGTATCCACCCCCAACCTGATCATCCTTGAAACCGCGACCGAACCGACAGCCTTGCTTGCGGAACTGGCGCCGCTGGCGGAAGTCTGCGACCCGAGCACCAAAGTCGTCATCATCGGCCGCCACAACGATATCGCGCTCTATCGCGAGCTCATCCGCAACGGCATTTCGGAGTACATGGTGGCCCCGGTCGGAATGGCGGACATTCTGGCGGCGGTCTCGGCGATCTTCGTCGATCCTGAGGCCGAACCGCTCGGACGGAGCCTGGCCTTCATCGGCGCCAAGGGCGGCTGCGGATCGTCGGTCATCGCGCACAATTGCGCCTGGGGCATTTCCAATCTCTTTTCGACGGAAACCATTCTGGCCGATCTCGACCTGCCCTACGGCACCGCCAATATCGATTTCGACCAGGATCCGGCGCAGGGAATCGCCGAGGCCGTTTCCTCCCCGGATCGGCTGGACGAGGTCTATCTCGACCGCCTCCTGACCAAATGCTCCGAGCACCTGTCGATGCTCTCTGCGCCGTCGATGTTAGATCGTGCTTACGATTTCGAGGCGGGCGCTTTTCGGCCGATCCTCGAAATCCTCCAGCGCAGCGCGCCCGTCTCGGTGCTTGACGTGCCGCATGCCTGGTCGGACTGGACCCGCTCGGTTCTGTCCGAGGCTGACGAGGTGGTGATTACTGCGGTTCCGGACCTCGCCAATCTCAGAAATGCGAAGAACCTGCTCGATGCCTTGAAGAAGCTTCGCCCGAACGACAGGGCGCCCCACCTCGTCCTCAACCAGGTCGGCATGCCCAAGCGGCCGGAGATCGCCCCGAACGAGTTCTGCGAATCGCTGGAGATCGAGGCTGCCGCAATCATCCAGTTCGACGCCGTGATCTTTGGCAACGCTTCAAACAGCGGACGGATGATCGCCGAGATCGACAGGAAGTCGCCCGCCGCGGAAACCTTTTCGCAGCTTGCCCATCTCCTGACCGGGCGCGCGAGTGTCAAGAAGGCGCGCAAGGGCGGTCTCCAGAAGGTGCTGGCGAAGCTCGGGCGGAAATAGCCATCGTGCCCCTTGGAAGGAACGATAGAACAAGCGGATCGGACTGATGTTTGGCAAACGCGGAAATGAAGGCTTTGGAAGGGCGGGCGCAAAGATTGCCGCGGTCCCGCCGGCGATGCCGGCGGCGGTGATGGAGCATCCTGCCGCGCCGGTTCTGAGCGAGCCCGCAGCCCCTGCTCCCCGCCCCCAACCGTCCGCTCCCCCGGCACGCCGGCGCTCGCCGCGGGCGGACGACTATTACGATACCAAGTCGCAGGTCTTCTCCGCCCTGATCGACACGATCGACCTGTCGCAACTCGCCAAGCTGGACAATGAAAGCGCGCGCGAGGAAATCCGCGACATTGTCAACGACATCATCACGATCAAGAATTTCGCCATGTCGATCGCCGAGCAGGAGGAACTGCTCGACGACATCTGCAACGACGTGCTCGGCTATGGGCCGCTCGAGCCGCTGCTCGCACGCGACGACATTGCCGATATCATGGTGAACGGCGCCGGCCAGACCTTCATCGAGGTCGGCGGCAAGGTCGAGGAGTCGGATGTTCGCTTCCGCGACAATGCGCAGCTCCTGTCGATCTGCCAGCGCATCGTCAGCCAGGTCGGCCGACGCGTCGACGAATCGAGCCCGATCTGCGACGCGCGTCTTCCCGACGGTTCGCGCGTCAACGTCATCGCTCCGCCGCTCGCGATCGACGGCACGGCGCTGACGATCCGCAAGTTCAAGAAGGACAAGCTGACACTGGAGCAACTCGTCCGCTTCGGCTCGATCACCCCCGAAGGCTCGGTTCTGCTGCAGATCATCGGCCGCGTCCGTTGCAACATCGTCATCTCGGGCGGCACCGGCTCCGGCAAGACGACGCTGCTCAACTGCCTGACGCGCTACATCGATAGCGATGAACGCATCATCACCTGCGAGGACTCGGCGGAACTGCAACTCCAGCAGCCGCATGTGGTCCGCCTGGAAACGCGCCCGCCGAACATCGAAGGCGAGGGCGAGATCACCATGCGCGATCTCATCAAGAACTGCCTGCGCATGCGGCCGGAACGCATCATCGTCGGCGAAGTGCGCGGACCGGAAGTGTTCGACCTGCTGCAGGCGATGAACACCGGCCACGACGGCTCGATGGGCACGATCCACGCCAACACGCCACGTGAGTGCCTGAGCCGTATGGAATCGATGATCGCCATGGGTGGCTATACGCTGCCGGCCAAGACCGTCCGCGAAATCATCGCCGGATCGGTCGACGTCATCATTCAGGCATCGCGCCTGCGCGACGGTTCGCGCCGCATCACCCACATCACCGAAGTCACCGGCATGGAGGGCGACGTGATCGTCACCCAGGACCTGATGCGCTACGAAATCGACGGCGAGGACGCCAATGGCCGGATCATCGGCCGCCATGTCTCGACCGGCATCGGCCGGCCGCATTTCTGGGACCGCGCCCGCTACTTCAATGAGGACAAGAGGCTCGCCGCCACCCTCGATGCGATGGAGAAGAACTAGAATTTTGCAATCGTGAAAACACCTGACGCCGCGCAAATGCAGCAAGCACAAATGTGAGTGGCGCGCTCTTGAGCACGACCGCTGAAGCGAAGGAACTGACCAACCGATGTTCGGCATGGATATCACCGTTCTGGCAATAGCTGGCCTCGTCGCGCTTGCGGCTGCGGCGCTTGCCTACGGCGTGCTCTATTCCCGGATCGAAACCGAGAAGAAAGCGGAAGGACGCTTGCGCCGCGTCAGCGCCTCCGAGAGCGATCGCGCCAATGTCAAGGCGGCGCGCGATCGCGTCAGCGAATTGTCGAAGCGGCGCAAATCCGTGCAGGATTCGCTGAAGGAGCTCGAGAAGAAGCAGCAGGAAAAGTCAGCCAATGCCCTCCCTCGATGAAGAAGCGGCTGGTGCAGGCGAACCTGTCGATCTCGCTGACGCAGTTTTATGTTTTCAGCGTCCTCTTCGGCCTCTTCGCCTTCATCGTGATACTGCTCGCCGGGGCCGGGCTGTGGATCGCCCTGGGGGTCGGGCTGATTGCGACGGCGGGCCTGCCGCGCTGGATTATCGGTTTTCTGATCAAGCGGCGCTGCAAACAATTTCTGAACGAATTTCCGAACGCGCTCGACGTCATGGTCCGCTCCATCAAGTCGGGTCTGCCGCTCAACGATGCATTGCGGCTAATCGCCAGTGACGGTCAGGAGCCGGTCAAGACGGAATTCCGCCGGGTGGTCGAGTCGCAGCAGGTGGGCCTCAACGTTCCGGACGCCTGCGCCCGCATGATCCAGAGCGTTCCTCTGCCGGAGGTGAATTTCTTCTCGATCGTCATCGCCATCCAGGCGCAGGCCGGCGGCAACCTGTCGGAGGCGCTCGGCAATCTTTCCAAGGTGCTGCGCGAGCGCAAGAAGATGAAGGCGAAGGTCGGCGCCCTCTCGATGGAGGCGAAGGCGTCCGCAGCCATCATCGGCGCGCTGCCCTTCATCGTCTCGCTGCTCGTCTACCTGACATCGCCCGACTACATGATGATCCTTTTCACCGACCCTCGCGGCCACATCATCATGGGCGCGTCGGCGGTGTGGATGAGCATAGGGATCTGGGTGATGCGCAACATGATCAACTTCGATATCTGAGGCTCGCGGCGTGAACGGCTGGATAGAAACACTGACGGACCCGAACATCCTCATCGGGGCGCTTGTCTCGATGGCCGTGCTCGCGACCTTCTATTCGCTCGCCGTTCCGCTCTTCGAGCGCGGCGACCTCGCCAAGCGCATGAAGTCGGTCGCGACCGAACGCGAGCAGATTCGCGCCCGAGAGCGCGCCCGTCTCAGTGCCGAGGTCGGGGGCAAGGCAAGTCTGAGGAGCCAACAGAATACCTCTGTACGCCAGGTCGTCGAGCGGCTGAACCTGAGGAAGGCGCTGGTCGATGAGAATACGGTCAACCGCCTGAAGACGGCGGGCTACCGCTCGCAGAACGCCCTCAATACGTTCCTTTTCGCCCGCTTCTGCCTGCCGTTCCTGTTCCTGACGGCCGCGATCGTTTATATATTCGTGCTCGGGAACTTCGCCGAGAAGCCGTTTATGATCCGGATGCTTTTCGCCATCGGCTTCGGTTATCTCGGATTCTACGCACCGAATATCTTCATCGCCAATGCCATCTCGAAGCGCCAGCATTCGATCCGCCGCGCCTTTCCGGATGCGCTGGACCTGTTGCTCATCTGCGTCGAATCGGGCGTGTCGATGGAACTCGCCATGCGCCGCGTCGCCGACGAGATCGCCGCCCAGTCTCCGCCATTGGCGGAAGAACTGGTGCTGACGACGGCGGAGCTCTCCTTCCTGCCGGACCGGCGCGTCGCGCTCGAAAATCTCGGCCTGCGCACAGGGCTGGAAGAAGTCAAGTCGGTGATGCAGGCGCTGATCCAGGCCGATCGCTACGGTACCCCCATCGCCCAGGCCTTACGTGTCCTGGCGCAGGAAAGCCGCGACCAGCGGATGACCGCCGCGGAAAAGAAAGCGGCCGCCCTGCCGCCGAAGCTGACGGTGCCGATGATCCTGTTTTTCCTTCCGGTCCTCGTCGCCGTCATCCTCGGCCCCGCGGGGATCCAGGTGGCGGATAAGTTCTAGGACGTCTGCGACTCCTGGCAACGCTCGCTTCTGCGGAGACCGATTCAGCGATGGAAGGTCGAAAGATCTATCCGAATGGGGCGGGACCTATTTGGAGGTCTGGTGGGCTTCAGCGCGGATCCTCGGGTCAAGCCTGGCTTGACCCGAGGATCACCCAGCCGCACCGAACCCGCCTTAATTCGTGTTTCCCTCGTCCGCCTTGGCAAGCTGCTGCCAAGCGCCCTTCTGCGAAAGCATCGAGCGCAGATAGGCGACGTTCGCCTCCGCCTGCTCGGGGGTCAGTTCCTGGCGGGCGATCGATTCCGCTTCCTGGAAGCGACCCTGCAGGCCGACGGCGAGCGCCAGGTTCTGTCGCACGCTGCTGTCGGCGCCCGGCTGGTCTGCGGCCGAGCGGAGATAGGTCTCGGCGGTCTTCAGATCCTTGGCAAGCAGATAGGACATGCCGAGATTGGAGAGGACGGAGGGCTCGTTCGGCTGCAGATCGAGCGCCTCCCTGTACCGCAGGCGCGCTTCGGGCGAACGGCCAAGCTGGTCCAGGATCGCGCCTTCCGCCGATTTCAGCTTCCAGTCGGGGCGGTCCGGCGTCTGCGCCCGCTGGATCGTAGCCAGCGCCTGCTCCAATTGTCCTGCCGCGGCTTGCGCCTTCCCATAGGCGCCGAGAACCTCGCGATCGGTCGGGTGATTGATCGCCACCTGCTGCATGACCGCCAGCGCCTGCTCGTTGCGCCCGGTCATGCGCAGCAGATTGGCATAGTTCAGCCCCGCCTCGCGATCCTTCGGGTTGCGCTCATAGGCCTGGCCGATGCTCTCCGTCGCGGCCGCGAGCTCGGTTGCGTTCATCGACTGTATCGGCTTCGAAAGCCTCGGGATCGAGCCGGTCGTCAGCTCCTTCCTGCCCTGCTGCCCCGCGCAGCCCGCGAACGAGAGTGCAATGAGCGCGACGGCGGCGCCGGTCGTCAGCCGCTGCCGCCAGGAGGAAGGAGTGTCTTGCGTGATCATTGGAAGCCCCAGTAGCCAGTCCTGCACCGGAACTCCAACGACGACGGCGCAGCTTTCACTCCAGCAATAATCTGTTAACCCTAACAGAGCGTTAATAGAGCGAATCCCGACCAGCCGAGGACATTCATGGCTCCCTACCAGTTCATCGAGCGGCCGTCGCCGTTCAATACCAGCAACGGCAAGACGCTGCCGATCTTTGCAGTAACACCGGCACATATCGAAACGGGGGCGATAGACCCGATCGCGCTCGACTGGGCGAGAAAGGCGGGGTTCAAGGCGGAAGCCGGCGCCGTTCTGCTCATTCCCTCGAGGGACGGCCACCTCGGCGGCGCACTGTTCGGCCTCGGCAAGAATCCTTCGGAAGCGCCTTTCCTCGCCGGAAAGCTCGCCCGCGCCCTGCCAGCGGGGAAATGGCACATCGAGACGGCGCCGCTCACCGCCAATCGCCTCGCGCTCGGGTTCGGCCTCGGTTCCTACCGTTTTGAGCGCTACAAGGCGGGCCAGGCCGAAGCGCCGACGCTGCTGATCCCCGCCGACGCCGATGCGACCGACGTCAAACGGCAGTTGGCGGGCGTCTTCCTGGCGCGCGACCTCATCAACACGCCAACGAACGACATGGGTCCTGAAGCGCTTGAGGCAGCCTTCCGGGCGCTCGGCAGCCATTACAGGGCGGATGTTTCGGTGATATCCGGCGATGCCTTGCTCACGCAGAACTTCCCCCTGGTCCACACCGTTGGCCGCGCCGGTGCCGAAGCACCGCGGCTTCTCGAAATGCGCTGGGGCAAGAAGGGCCACAGGAAGGTGACGCTGGTCGGCAAGGGCGTCTGCTTCGACACCGGCGGTCTCGATATCAAGCCGGCCTCCTCGATGCTGCTCATGAAGAAGGACATGGGCGGTGCCGCGAACGTGATGGGCCTGGCGCTGATGATCATGGACGCGAAACTGAAGGTCGATCTGCGCGTGATCGTCCCGGTCGTCGAGAACTCCATCTCGTCCAATGCCTTCCGGCCGGGCGACATCTACCGCAGCCGCAAAGGTCTGACGGTGCAGATCGACAACACGGATGCCGAGGGTCGGCTGATCCTCGCCGATGCGCTCGCCTATGCCGATGAGGAGGCGACGGATCTCATCATCGACATGGCAACGCTGACGGGTGCCGCCCGCGTCGCGCTCGGGCCCGACCTGCCGCCCTTCTTTACCGACGACGAAGAGCTCGCGCGCGATCTGACGGAGGCGAGCCTCTCGGTCGACGATCCGCTCTGGCGCATGCCGCTCTACATGGGCTACGACAAGGATATCTCCACCCGCATCGCCGATCTGACGAACGCTCCGTCGGGCGGCATGGCCGGCTCGATCACGGCGGCGTTGTTCCTCAAGCGCTTCATGGCGAACGCCAAGAGCTGGGTGCATTTCGACATTTTCGGCTGGGCGCAATCGGAACGGCCGCATTCGCCGATCGGCGGCGAAGCCCAGGCGATCCGCGCGCTCTATCACCATATCGGCCGGATGGCGCGTTAGCCCTTCCCCCGTTTCCGCCTCCCCGCGCTGATGCGGAGAGGGACTCGCGGCGCCCGCTGATTCCATTTTTGAGTCGGGCGCCTGCAGCCGCAAGCGGCGGCCATGATCTCGGCGCAAAGAAACGCTTGCGTAACGATCGGCCGCTAATGTGGCAGCTTGTTCCTACCCAGGAGTCTCCGTTGCCGGTCGAACTGACGCCTTCCCAGGCTCTGGGGCTTTGGCACGCCGTCTCGCTCGAGCAGGTTCGTGTCGACAGCCGCGATCTGACGCTGCGGCAGGTGGCGATCCTGCTCGAAATCTACCTGATGCCGCCGCCCCACACGGTGCGCGGTCTCGCCGCCGCGCTTGGCGTCTCGAAGCCGGTGATCACCCGAGCCCTCGACACAATGGGTGCGCTCGGTCTCGTCGACCGCGCGCGCGACGAAGGCGACAGGCGCAATGTCGTCATCAAACGCACGGTCGAGGGTGCACTCTACCTTGAAAAACTTGGCGATCTGATCATCAATCAGGGTCGGAAACTGTGAGTGCCATGCCATGCCTGAAATGCTCGACCGCCGTCTCAACGCATATCGTGACGACCTTGCCGAGGAACGCCTGCGCGGCCTGGTCGAGGCGAAGCGCTTCGTTGAAGGCACATCCGCCGCGGCCACCGTTCCGGTGACGCCGCTTAGGGCTCGGCCGGACCCTTCCTGCGGCACCGACACGGAATTGCTCTACGGCGAAACGGCACGTGTTCTCGACATTGCCGAAGGCTGGGCCTGGTTGAAATCCGATATCGACGGATATGTCGGCTACGTGCCGCAGGAGGCATTGGCGCCACCAGAGGCGGCTCCGACCCATATCGTCGCGGTGCCCCGGACCTTCCTCTATCGCGGCGCGGATCTGCGCTTTCCGCAGGCCTCAGCGCTCTCCATGGGAAGCCGCCTCCATGTCGTTGGCGAAGCTGAGACGCGCGGCACGCGCTATTTCCTCCTCGACGGCGGGCTTGCCGTCGTTGCCAATCATTGTGCGCCGGTCGGCAGCCCGATTGGCGGCGATTACGTTTCGATCGCGGCGCGCTTCCTCGAAACCCCCTATCTCTGGGGCGGCCGCTCCGGATTCGGAATCGACTGCTCCGGGCTCGTCCAGCTTTCGATGCAGATGGCCGGCCGCCGCGTCCTGCGCGACACGGACATGCAGGCCGAGACGATCGGCCAGCCGATCGGGCGTGACGAACTCACCCGCGGCGACCTCGTCTTCTGGAAAGGTCACGTCGCGATCATGGAGGACGAGAAGACGCTGCTGCACGCCAACGGCCACACCATGACCGTTTCTCGCGAGGGGCTGGACGCTGCCATCCAGCGCATCGGCTGGCTCTATGCCGAGCCGACGAATTATCGAAGGCCGTAGATCCTTCCCCGGGGATACGTTGCACGGGCTGGCGGACCGCCCCCTTTCTATCCGTGCTATCGAATGCTGCGCTTGGATCCTCGGGTCAAGCCCGAGGATGACGCCGGAGGAAGGGGCCAGATCAGTGCCCGCCTAACTCGTGCACGAAGTGAAGAGGCAAGCGGCCCTCAAGATTTGCAAAGGTTTGATGCCTCAGGAGTCCTTTCGTTGCGACATGTGCTGAACGGTGCCACGCACTCGGTCATCCTCGGGCTTGACCCACTGCTGTCCGGTTTAATTTTGTGGACAAGGCGCATGACATTGATTCTACTTGGTTTCAGACGTTTCGCGGCGTTCTGGACACAAGCAGGGGATCAATGTCATGCGGCATGAGAATAGCGTT
>Ga0214542_1004339_pt1 | contig 28241 bp, 19 predicted proteins | sample CNSS1metaG_FD_160096 | JGI IMG/M metagenome (GOLD analysis project Ga0214542, IMG submission 160096) | Root nodule microbial communities from cowpea collected in UCLA plant growth center, Los Angeles, California, USA - CNSS1 | ecosystem: Host-associated > Plants > Roots > Nodule | place: USA...
ATATTTACTTGAAGTATCAATTTTGATAGAAATATTTGTGTACATTTATACATAAATTAAATTTGATTTCAATTTGGAGAGGGACAAAATTGCTCCTTTTTACAAAAATTGGGACTAAATTGAGACAAATTAAAATAAAGGGACCAAATTGAGACTAAGGAAATGACACGTGGCGTAATACTGACACGTGTCACTGTCACTGCCACGTGGCACGATGACAGCTTGACACGTGGCAATTTTTTTTTAATTTTTTTTAAAAAATTCAAAAAAAAATCAAAAATCAAAAAAAAAATCAAAAAAAAATTAATAAAAAAATTCAAAAAATCGAGGAACTGACACGTGGCACTCCCTCTAATGGTGTCAACGTTGAGTTAACGGCAAGGGCAAACGTGAGACGTTTCAACAAAAAAAGGGATTATTTTGAGACTTTTAAAAATATGGGTACCATTTTGAGATTTTGACTCCAAAATGGGGACCAAAGGCATAATTAAACCTATTCAATTTTATACTTGTGAAAATTTATCTTTTGTTTGAATCTGATTGGCCAAGTGATGAGTCATTATTTCCTTTATTCCATTATCTTTCTATGCTCTTCTTGATGATTGTTTAGCCAAGTGATGAGTCATTATTTTCCCTTATTCCATTGCCTTTTTATGCCCATCTTGATGGTTGTTTAGTTCTTAATTGTCTATTGTTAGTGCATTTTCATTTATTGGGCTTCATTAGGCCATTATTTTGAATTTTGATTAATTTGGCATTAATTGGTCTAATTTTCGTATCTAATTATGTTTTAAATATTTTTGTGAAGCAATTTGGGAGCTTGGATATTAATCTTAAGATGAAGAGAGTTTCCACATTATTTCCATGTTATTTCCACATCATTTCCACGTCATTTAAGTGATTGGGCCAACATTTTGGGACCAAAGTGACATTTTGGTAAATATGTGCATTTGTGGTGATGTGACCACGAGCTCCTTAGGGTGTTAGGGGCGAGAACCTCTTTTTTATGTTTTACTTTCTTCTCTTTTATGTTTAGAGGGAGCTTTGAAGAGCCATTGATGGCAACTACTCTATTTTGACGTTTTGGTTCATTTTTGACAATACCCATGTTATGGTTTGACATTCTGGTTTGATTATTTACGTCCTAGTTTAATTTCCCCCTTTTTATGATGCATTTTCATTTTGGTTTGTGGTATAACTCGAGTCCAATGGAGAACTAATTTTGATGAGAATGTAATGAAATCTTGAGATTTTGTTCATGTTTTCTGCTGTTTAAATTGCTCTTCATCATTTTAATCAGTGCTTTATAGTTGAATACGAATTATGGGTATGCTTAATGTTAGGGTGCTTGTTCTTGCATTGAAACAGGCTTGAATCATGCTTAATGTTTTTTGTTTGCTATTTTTGGATGAACTTGGATTAAATGATGTGTGCTTGGCTTAATTGCATAATAAAGTCGTGTTAATCTTCACTTAGTGGTTTAATTGCAGGTTCATGAGAGTGATTTGAACTGAGTATTTAATATGTGATAGATGGAATTACATTTAAATCAGGGAATCAAAACCCTTTTAATCATTGTGTTATAACTCTGCAACTATGTTTTGAATTTTGTTTTGAAATTGTGAATCTGCCAACCCTCCCCCATCTTTTGTGTTGTGTTTGCATCTGGAAAGTTTTGATTGAAAACAATGGTCACTGAGAGACAACCTTGAGTTAACTCCTAAGTACTATATTTACATGACACAACACAGAATAATGAAAAAAGAAAGTAGAAGAAAATGAACTTATCTCTTGAAGTGTGAGCAACCATGGCTCTAAATACCACATGATGAGTGCATCTTCAAGCTTTTTCCATTGCACATGCATGATTTGAATGGAGTTGTGGAAGAGTGAGGCATGAAAGCATGGAGTAAATGAGAGGAGAATGGTTTAGTGAAGGCGATAAGAGAGTCTCTCAAGAGAGGTTAGGCCAACTCTCAAGGAAGAAGGTTATAGGAAGACACTAAAGGGAACTCTAGCCTAAGTTGATTCAGAAAATGAGAGGAGTCTGGAGTCATCTCAACAAAGTTTCTCTACTATTTTTCATGAATGAGTTTACAAAAGGTAGGCTCTTCTATTTATAGGACCAAAGGAGAGCAAGTTATCTCCAAAAATGAGAGGGAAAAGCTAGTATAGAATTTGAATTTTGGAGCCAAAATGAGACATGCAACAAGTGTGACTTGCCACCTAAGTAATTCACACCTTCTATGCCATGAGGTGGCTAAAAGGAAAGCTAAGCCTAGCTTGCTTTCCAAGCTAGCACATATTAGGGTAGAAAACCCTAATTTTATGAGTCTCACCACCAAGCCCAAATAAGGCCCATCTTCTTCTAGGTTCAAAACCCAACAAGACCCAAATACATGGTCCAAAGAAAACTTATACTACTTGGCCCATAATACAAGGCCCAAAAATAAACCTACTATAATATATTTAAACAATGTTGACTCATAAGATAAGAGCTTGAGCCCAGTCAATAATTGAAACCCACTCTTCTTGCTTGCACTTGGCCAAGACTTGGTGTTTGTCATCAACTTCTACCTTAATTGATAGGATTTATACTTCTACCTTAGTTGGTAGGACTTTATTGATTAAGAGAAAAAAAATATAACACATAAAGTATGTAATATATAATGTTGTACAAAAATAATAATAGAGTATAACAACATGTAGTTAAGCATAATCGTGTTGGAATTGTAGCAAAGGTAGCCAACATAGTATCATGCAGATAATCGTGTTGGAATTGGAGTAACAAATAATTTCTTTTAAATTAAACCCATTTATTGCAAGACTAAGAAAAAAGTAATTTTATTTTTATTTTTGTTTTTGTCTTAGTTTTTGTGTTGTACTCGTATAATACAAGTAACAAAAAAACACATAAGATATTCCCAAATGCCAAAAATAAATAGTGCAATAATCTCATTCATTATAGTTAGTCTTTTATTTGATACATCATAGGAGCATTAAAAGAGTTTCACCAAGCTTCACGGTGAGCACCAGGTGTTCTTATCAGAAAACCGTATAGGTCCTACAAGGTGACATGGAGAAACTATATCATTGATCTGTGAATAAAACTGAAAGAATAATCACTTGCAAAAGATTTATCTACAAAAGATTCTCCGACACATTATTCGACGCTTGAGTCATTAATAAAAACATAAGAAAATATAAGTATAGAAGAATATATGACACTGGAAGTGAGTATGCATCATATTTATAGGCATGTGTGCTTTATTAAGGTAATTAGTTAATAATATTATTAATTGTCAAATTAGGTCATAATAATATCATTGATTCGAAAATTACACTCTAATTAATTTATTATTTCTATATATATATATTTATAATATATATTATAATCGTATTTAATAATATGTATATATTAGAAGTATATTATAAAAGAAATTATATTTATTTAATGTTATTCTTCGGCTCGGATAGGAGTAAACTAAAAGAATCTAATTCTAACTAATTTTCTGACTTATTTAGAATAAGATTTCTAATTTGATTTCCGACATCTCAAATTTTAAACACAAACTGTGAACCATTATGTGTAAATAAAATAAAAAATGTTAGAGGGGAAAAAAATTCGGGGAAGAAAATTCAGATATTTGCTGTTGATGAAAAGATCAACTTTGGAAGCATCCCGCCCAAAAAGTTAAGGGTGACAAAAATAAATAAATAAATCTACTAATTTCTCATTATAAAATTAAAACAATTTATTATCTATATATTATAACCAGGTATTGGTAAAACAGATTGGAACACATTTATCTATATTCACGTCCAACTGAAAATTTTAACGTGGTAATTTTTAATTTAAAATTTTTTATGTATAGTCTAATTAAGGTTTATAAGATGTATGAATGTCACTTACTGAGATACTATTTCTATAATATGTTAATTTTAATATTATATATATATATATATATATATATATAAATATAAACCACGTAAATCATACAATTATGGTGTATATTCCCAAATACAATTTAAGATAAATAAATAATGGTAATATTAAATATTTCATCAAAAAGAGGAATTTGTTGTCGGTATACAATCATTCCAATAATTATTTTTTGAAAAATATATATGATCAACTTGATACAATAAAACTTGTTCTTAAAATATATTAGGTTGCATAAAAAATTGTACAAGAGAAAAATCAACTTCTTAATTGAATTTTCGATTTATTAAGATATTGGTATTTGACTATCACTTAACCAAGGGAAGGATCCAGTTCCAGGAAGAATAAGTAATGAAATCCAAAATCTATTTATATTTATGGATTTTTTATCACTTTTAATAATTTATTTAAATCACAATTCTGTGTGTTCTATAATCATTGCAATTGAAGATTCTTTTTAATTAATAATAATTTCACATAAATTATTAAGATTATTAATTTAGAAATGTTTTAAAAAGGGATAAAATTTCAATATTCCGCATTGATTTTTCATTTACCGTTTAAAAGAATGTAATCACTGAATATAAAGTATAATAAAAATAATTTGATTGTAGCGTTATTCACATAGACACGCAGGCATACACTCTTTCACTCTGTGTTGTTCTATTTATTATTTTCCTCTCCAAATTTCAGCCTCTTTCTCTCAGTCCCTAACACCATCACATGCACCCGCGATCCCTACGATCCCTTCCCATGGTCTCGCCCCTGCACCCAAGCCGCGCCTTCTAGAACCTTCCTTCAGATCTCAATTGCCCCTTCCTTTCATGCAAATGGCTTCCACTCCCCGCACCGTCGAAGAGATCTTCAAGGATTACACCGCCCGAAGAACCGCCATCGTTCGCGCTCTCTCTCAAGGTCCTTCCTCTCTCTCTCACACTTCTCTTTTTCTCCTTCCAATTTCAGTCATCGCCCTAACACTTTAGGGCTTTTTCTTCTCTCAGATGTCGATGAATTCTACGGACTCTGTGATCCAGGTACAGCGAACCCGCGGATCTGAATTCTGTTTGCTTTTGTCCTCCACTTTACGTTCCGAAACTGTTTTCCTTTACTAATTTTCGAATTGGGAATTTTTTTCTCCCTGTAAATTGAGCAAGTTGACTTTTTTTTCTTTTATCAGAATTTGAGCGAAAAAAACATATAATAAAATAAAGTCAAACTTTGACATGTCCCATCCACATGTTTTATAACAAACGAATAAATAAATATAAATTTATTATTTGTTTATAATATTTGTAAATTGGTTAACAACCTAATTATCATTATTCAGTTAGTGATTTAAGCTGGTTTTGGGTTCCTAGTTTGTGTATGTGTAACACTTAAACAGTGAATGTGTTGTTGCTATACGTAATCGGATAAATTTGGGAAAGGTTAAGGTTAACTTGGGTTTGTTCTTCTGTGACTCACGATTTTGATTTGGGCTTAAGATTTGAATTTGATATGACTGAGTTAGATGTGGTAGTTGTTATGGTTTTCTGTGACGATTACTGTTAATTTTTGTTGTTACATTGAGTTCGAGGTTTTACTGGTTTGCTTGTTTTAAGATAAGGAGAACTTGTGCCTCTATGGACATCCGAATGAGACTTGGGAAGTGACTTTGCCAGCGGAGGAAGTTCCGCCGGAGCTTCCGGAGCCTGCGCTTGGAATCAATTTTGCTAGGGATGGCATGAATCGCAGGGACTGGCTTTCTCTGGTTGCTGTGCACAGTGATTCGTGGCTGCTTTCTGTGGCCTTTTATCTTGGAGCTCGTCTTAACCGCAATGAAAGGTACAGTCTATCTTTGGTTCGGGTGTGAGCATGTGTTGAGTATTTAAGTTGGTTTTTGCTCGGTCTGTGCAATGCTGATGCCCAAGTGCTGTGTGTAATGTTGAAAACTGGGGTCTTGTTATTATAATTGGTTCTGAGATGCATCAGGATCGTGATGGGTGAATGTTGTTGAAGAAATAATGGTTTTTAAATTAACTGGAAATGAATGTAATTTATTTGTGCGCTGTTGTGATTCTGGATTATTTTATTCAAGTAGTCCTTTTATTAGAGGTCTCTTAAGGCTATCTTATCTTCTAGATTCCCTCCTCATCCAAAAGAGTAACAATTCAGGAAACTTATCATAAATTTGAGGTTGGTGGGAGGGATTACCATCGTGCGTCTTTGAATTCTTATTATGTAATTTAAGTTCTATATTTTAGCTCACGTATTATTTCAAGTAAATTCATCGGTGCCTCATTTTCGGCATTCGTGTTTTGTTTATCTTTCCCACTTACAATTCTGAGTTGCAAAGGGGATTATATCTTAAGCTGCAATAATATGCTTTATATTTTAACTCAATAATTATTTCAAAGCAATTCATAAATGCCTTTATCTTTCTGCAATCGTGTTTATCTTTCCCTCCGACATTCAATTTAGAGCTGCAAAGGGCATTATATGTCCCAAAGATACTTAAGGGAAATATAACGAACTGAGTTTAATTATTATTTGAACGGCGGAATATGTATATGCTGTTGCTTTGGTTCTTGGAAGTTTTTCCTTAGTAGAATTCCTGTTCTCATTTTCCATGACATCTTCTCTGAATCGAGCCTATAATCCCTACTTTCTATTGATGGTTCCATAAATTCCTTATGGCAGGAAACGTTTGTTTGGCTTGATAAATGATCTTCCTACTGTTTTTGAAGTTGTGACTGAGAGGAAGCCGGTAAAGGACAAGCCCACTGCAGACAGTGGAAGCAAATCTAGGGGCAGCACCAAGGTTAGTGTTGTTGTAAGTGTATGCATTTTATTTATTTATTTATTCTATGGTCGGATCATCTGAATTTAGTTGATTAGCACTTCGTCATGGTTAGGTTATACTCATGCATTATAAAAGTTTGTATGGAAAGTAAATCTATCAATGCCACTATATCTTCTCAAGTTATTATGGTACTAAAAATTAAGCACAAAATTAACACTTTATTGAACCTAATAATCGACTTGGTTATTAATTTTTAGTACAGTCAAAAACTGAAGCGGGCCTTTAAAGTTTCTGGATCTTAATCTTTTTATAGAACTAAGTACAGAATCTGTCACACTGATGTTGCCACAATTATGTTCTTCTCTTTGCATTATGATAATAAAAATTACTATGTGTGTGAATAAATGGACTGTATTTTAGAAACCCTTTGACCATGAAATCTGTTTCATGTTGCAAATACTTCTAGTGAATAAATGATTTTAGAAACTCTCTGATTATGAAATCGGTTTGAATCAAAAGTTGTTAAACCTTGCTGCTATATGATGCTTGCTTGTTCATTTATCTGCAGAGATCAAGTGATGGGCAAGTTAAAAGCAACCCGAAGTTCGCCGATGAAGGATATGAAGAGGAGGATGACGAGCATAGTGAAACCCTGTGTGGGAGCTGTGGTGGAAATTACAATGCAGATGAATTTTGGATTGGTTGTGACATATGTGAGAGGTGGTTCCATGGTAAATGTGTGAAGATTACCCCTGCAAAAGCTGAGAGCATAAAGCAATACAAATGTCCATCATGCAGCTTGAGGCGGGGCAGGCCCTAAGCGAAGCCAATCTGAGAACTGAATAATGCTGTTTCATGGCCGACAAGATACTGTAATATTGTTGCATCTCCTACAGAAGTTCGTGTAAACAGTATAGTATCTATGTCTGATCATAATCTTTCAGATTAAGTTAATTTCTTCTACCCAGATTAATCATCAGTGTATGTTATATAATTTATAGAATAGGATTACCTTACATTCTATTTTGTCGATTAATCTATATTTTGCTTGTTACCAGGTGTATGTATGCTTATTTTTATTTGTATCTGAATTCTGACACAGAGGGTAGCTGGTAAAATACTGAGCTGTGACCGACCATTCCTGGATTCTTCTAATTGTTATAGCTATTGTGTTACTGAATAGGTTAATCAAAGGCTTTTCTGTGTGTTATTCTATTTTTACATTACATACTAGTCAGACTTGATATTAGACTTACAAGGTTGTTTGCTTTTATATAATGTTTGTATTTTCTTTCGGAAAAGGATTACCACCAAAAGGGTATTGTTTTCATGGTTTATTGGTTTGTAAATTTGGGAATTTTACGTGTTTCTCACTAAATTAAATTTCGTTTCGGTTCTTATAGAAATGTTGGCTTATGTTCTGGTTTCTACTATGTGCTAGCACTGGTTAAGTGAATAAGTGTATTCTTTTTTTTTCTGGTTTTCAACAAATGTTTATATTTTGTTTTGGCATTTAATTATTTTTTATTATCTTTCACCATAAATTTTGTTATTGTTTTGGTCCATGTTATTAGAGGTAATTTACATATTGAAACTCAATTGATTTATTGAGAACTATGTGGTTCCTAGTAGTATCAAATCATAGTACAAATCTTTCTTTCTTTTACTTTTGTTCATTGCATATTTTGGTATTGAATTATGGTCTAGCTGTGCATCACTGGAAGATATATTGCAAAATTTTCACAAAGTTTGAAAGTACAATTTAATCGTCTTTTATGTTTTTGGCTTGCTTTCACAATTGGTATCAATCCTCTACAATGGTAAGCATCACTTAATGTCTAAAGGAAAGGGAAACCATAGCCCTGGTTGAATCAAATAACAACTTACAACAAAAGAAGAGCACGCCAAGGGCCTCCATCCTTAGCAAAGACTTTCCATACTAGAGAGACCGAAGAGAAATTAAGTCCCCAAAAGAAGACTAGGAAAAAGAAGAGTTTAACACCATACAATTAACTGTTAAAAATGGGTGTTCAACATTTAAATCACATGAAAAAAAAGTTTTGATGATGCTTCTTAGATAAATTGAGTAGAGAGAAAAGATGGAAATAGAACATAATTGTTTAATCGATCTCAAAACTAATAAAGTCATTGTACAAAAAAACTATTAATAGGATTAGTCATGAACTAAGAGGCTTTGTTAACTGCAAAACGGATCTTTGCTCTAGTAAGAGTAGCAACAACAAACCTATATAGAGTGGGGTCTGAGAAAGTGTTAGCATCATGTTTAAAAAGTTTACAATTAGACACCATTGAAGAAGAAATAGCATGAGCTTCTGCCATATTAGTTTTATGAAGTAAATTACGAATATACTTAGTTTGAGTGATGAGAATTGAGCCATCAAATAAATATTTGACCTTAAGATCAAGAGAATAATCTAGCTGACCAAATTGTTTGAAAGAAAAAGTGGCATGAAGCTAGGAAGGGATATTTTGAATCAAAATGCTAGAGCTACCAGTGATAATAATATTGTCAACAAACACAGAAGATAAAAAAACACCAGATCCATGTTGATTGATAAACAAAGAAGTGTCACAAGTGCTAGAAACAAAGCCTAGTTGTTGAAGAGTAGCTTGTAGATGTGTGAACCACTGTCTAGGGGCTTGCTTTAACCCATATAGAACCTTATTGAACTTCAAACTAAGGACTAATTAGATATTTCAAATCTTGGTGGTTGTTGCATGTACACAATTTCATCCAATAACCCTTTAGAAAAGCATTATTAACATCAAGTTGGAACAATTTCCAACTATGAAAAATTGCAATTGTGAGAATGGTACGTATTATAACTGGTTTAATCATCGAAGAAAAGGTTTCAGGGAAGTCAAACATGAACTTAGTGGAACACTTTAGTTACAAGACGAGCTTTATATTTGTTTATGGAGCCATCGACATTTTCTTTTACTCTAAACATTCGCTTATAGCCAACCACTTTCTTGCCAGCAGGTAGAGAAACCAAATCCCAAAGTTTCTGGTTAATTAAAGCCTCATACTCATGTCTTGTAGGTTTCCAATTTGCATCTTTAAGAGCTTGTTTTACATTCTCAAGCTTAGAATGAGATAATAACAAAGAAGGATGAACTTTGTGTTAGTGAGGAGCACTTTTGTGGACCTGGTTTACATGGGATAAATGTTCACACAAGGTGCATAAACATAATTTGTACCAATATTTAAAACAAGATATCATAAATAGCACGTAAAAGAACGAAACTCACCACCCTAGGCAGATTGGACTTGGTTAATTTTACAGTTCAATTGCAACTCAACTACTGATTTAAAGGTCTGAAAAACTAACAAAGTTTCATTCTTAGATTTATAGGAAAAATCCGCATGTATATAAAAATCGTACCAATAAAGGACACATAATATGTATACCCAACATAAGATGTGACATGTATGGGACCCCACAAATCAGTAAAAATATGTTCCAAAGGAGAATTTACTGAAGTAGACTCATGAGAGGGCAACTTATGAGATTTACCAGCACATCAAGATTTAATGAAAATATAATCAGCTTTATTATGCAAAGAAAGATTACATTGCTTGGATACAAGACTCGTAATATGACTACTAGGGTGGCCTAATCTATTGTGCCACAAATGAAAACTAGTAGTGTGAGAAACAACCTTATTTACAGTACATAACGCAACAAAAGCTAAGGTTGCATGAGCGAAAAACAAGGATGGTAACTACATTGTGGATGAATGAGGGAAAATACGAACATTAGTGAATGAGTAGAGTCCATCAGGTCCTACAACTCCATGAAGAAGAATTTTATTCATTCCTTAAGATTAACAAGACACTTCAGAATGAAACTCAAAGAAAACAAAATCATCTTTTACAATCTGACTAACACTAAATGTAACACTTTAGGCAGATATTACTTGGTACAGTAAAATATAATTAAAATAAAAATCTGATATCTTTCCCAAAATACAGAAAAATTTAAATCTTTAACAACAGTCTAAAAAACACCAATAATTTGTAACAATCCATTACAAGTTTTGAAATTCAAAACCAACTTTAAAATAAACACATCCGATAATATAGTTGATAATAGAGTTCTTTCGAAACCCCCCCAAAGCTAGCCTGCATCTCCCCACCTATGCCTTGCCAGCATCACCTGAAACCACATATGTTCCTGTGTGATAAGGCCACATGATCATCACACAACCACAAACAAAAAGGGTGAGCTTAACAGAATAAAACATACATATATACCATGGACACCTCCCCCAAACAATTTATCATGACAACATACCCAATCACCAGCACAATCAAACCCATCGTTATCCTACTTAACTAGAGTTTTCAGGATAGCACACCCATCTATGAACTTGCCCGCTCATAGTTCAACCTCTACAAACCTACCTACTCTTAGTCCAACACACGTGAGCTATAACCATATACGAACCTCCCCTGTTGTAAAACAATCAAGTGTGGACGCAATCCTAACGAACCTCCCTACTTGTAATTCTCACACACTAACACCACCATTACGAACCTCCTAGTTTGTATTCATCACGCGTCTAATCCTCACTTATGAACCTTCCTGTTCGTAAGATATTCAAGCATATCATATCCATAACCCATGATGAGGAACCCATAGGATTCATACCTCATCACTTACCACACATAATCACACTTTTAGCATACAAGAACAGGTTCATGCATACAAACCATCTAATTGTATATTTCTAGAGTTAAAGAACACCTATCCTCATGACTCAACATGACTCAAACCACACTACCACACATCACATGCCTCAACCGTACATAACCACACATACATTCGTCAATTTAGACAATGTCCACAAATGAAATTATCAAAGAACCATTCATGCTCATAGTGTAACTCAAAAACAGAAACCAAGCACTCATACAACTCATTCAGAATCATAAGTCACCAAAATAGTACCTGCAACATTTCATTTAATTTAGTCCCTCATACCAACCCAAGTTTAACATACATACCAAACTTTCATTTACACCACATAGTCAACATCATCACATTTTCATATATTTATATGTATTCAACTCATGTCTAGTTAGCTAATTGACTTCTTAACGAATTATGTATTAATACGTATCAAGACTAAAATTACAGAATATCCTCATGGTACATGGTACATAAAACCACCAACCCTCCATGTATCGCCTGGTGGCTCATGAACACCGCCTGACAGTTTCTAGGCAGAACCTAGAAAATGTGACCCACAAACACAATAAATTCAGGGAAAGACACACTTGTTCAAGAACACCACCAAAAACACAAAAGTTAGAAAAAAAAACTCACAGTACATGTCCCCTTACCTCTTTTCTTTTTGCTCTACCCTTGCTCACGCTAAAATTGGCCTCCTAGATGTTTCTTCTTGCCTAGAAAAAGCTTTAATCTTCAACTCTAATCATATCTCACAATACTAAATGATGTGGGACTAAATAAAGCTCTATAATACTAACAATTCTCACATTTGCAGTTTTATTTACATTACCACCTAGTGTAGTACTTTCATGATCAATTTTCTTAAACGCCAGTTGAGGCAATACAAAGCCTCAACTTATTGGTTGTGATAGTCTTGGTCAACATATCAGCTAGATTCTCTACACCTAGAATCTTTAACAAAAACAAGTGTCCATCATTTATCAAGTTTATGATAAAATGATACTTTAATTCAATATGCTTGCATTTAGAATGAAGAATTGGGATTTTAGCAAGACATATAGCACTTTGATTGTCATTGAACAACATAGAGTTATGTTGCTCTTTTCCTAATTCTTTTATAAGGTTTTTCAACCATATCATCTCGTTCCCTGCTTCTAAGATAACTATATACTCAACTTCAGTGGTTGAAAGGGAGACTTTTCCATAAAGTTTAGACTTTTAACTGATAGTTGTACCATTCAACGTAAAAATGTAACCTGTTGTGCTCTTTCTACCATCCAAATCACCTCTCAAGTGTGCATTACACAACCCATGTAAAGTGAGATTATTTACCATTGCCAATGAAAATTTGGTCTAGTCCATCAAATTTTTGCATTTGTTTAATATTTAGAGGTTCACAAGTCACATGGAAACTAGCACTAGAATTTGGTATCCATGAAGTCTTATCTTTACCTTGAGAGTGAGATTCCATAACCATGGCACTAAGACCAACAATGGTAATAGATTTAGGATTTGGATTTACCAAGTATTGGACGCTTTGTAGGAACTAGCTCAGTAATGAATGGATTGTTATGTGGCTGGATCAATAAAAGACAAGGATTCATGTGGATGGAAAGATGTATCAGACATGAAAAGACAAAAAATGGTTGTATGGCCAAATTTCAAGGAAATTTGACACTGAAAGTTAGCAAACTTTCCACCATGACCTCGTGTTGAACTACTCCCTCCATGATAGAAGCCACAAAAGCCACCTCGATGATTACCACCGGCAGAGTAAAAGCCTTAAGTGTAATTGAGAGAAGGCGTGACTAAATATTATGTATCTTGGACATATCTAGTTAACCTAGTCTCATGACAATATATCAATCCTTCAATTTTTTCTATAAAAAGAGTGCGCTTCTTGCATTCAATGATAGATACCACTAGTGCATAATCTAAAAGAACTACTTGTAAAACGATGTCAACATGCTCTTCATGACAAAACCTACTCCAACGAGCTCATCAACATAGTTTTTAATTTTCAATAAGTATTGTTTCATTGACTTTGAATCAAGTCTAACAATTCTTACAACAATATGTAATTGTCTAGCTTGAGACTTTGTTTGAAGGTTGAAATACTCATGAATCTTCTTCCAGACTTCATAAAAATGATTACAACCAAGCACTTTGGATAAAAAAAATAGAAGTAGTATATTGTAGCCAAAGATGAAGAGTTTGATCATGAACCTCCTAAGCTTCATACTCAGGATTGACCATGCTGGCCAAACGATAAGTTTTTGTGAGATAACATGCAGGAACCCAAGATTAACAATAAACCTCGACAATTTGTGTGACTTAATGGTTGGTTCAACATATTGTCTCCAATGCAAATAATTGGAATCATCCATCTTTCTCGCTATCAAATTATGGAATGAAGGTAATGCGATGAGAAGAAAGCACCAATGAAAGAAAAGGAAGACGAGTACGAATAGGACGCAAGCAGTGAAACGAAAGCCAACACAAGCGAAGGAAATCACGATGAACAAAGATAAGTGAAGACAAAGCCAAATAAGCATAATGAACAATATAGAAAGCACACATGAAATGTGTACTAGTACACCCTTAACACAAGGGCTAAGTCTAATACCTTAAGTAATGCACTTACTTCACTAATCAAATATCCCAATTTGATTACAACCTGAGTTCAATCTCCCTATACACAACAAGTATCAACCTGTCCAAGTATCACAAGTATCAATGTAACATCCCTAGGGAATATTACTAATTTAAATAAATCAAGAAAGGAAATAAAATAAAACATCACGATATTATTATTCCCAAAACGCGGGAAAAATTTTAAACGTTTAAACATCGCCCCACAATATTTAAAATCATAGTATTTAGAACTTTACAATTTCAGAAAATCCAGAAAAAAACCATAAATGATATTCATAAATAAAATCCTAGCGTAATCCTAGTTACACCCTCACTCTGTCGCCTGAGCATCCTCAGCATCACCTGTATCCACATATGCTCCCGTGTAACGAATCACACGATCATCGCCATACACAAACAAAAAGGGTGAGTTGAGAAATAAAAATAACATATATACATACACATATATTAACCTTAGGTAATTCATACACCCATCTAATTCAACCTATTTAGTTCTTGGCCAAGACCTTAACCCCAAGGCTTTTCAGCCTTCAAATCACACAAATGGTTAGCCTTGGACTCGGGAATATGATGCTCACACGAACTTGCCTGCTCGTGGTCCTGCCTCTACGAACCTCCCCACTCGTAATCCTGCTCTACGGACCTACCCGCCCGTAGTCCAACACATGTGATCCACTAGCCACGTACCTCCCCACATGCAGCATCTCTCAAGCGTGAGCACGGAACATACGAACTTACCTCGCTCGTATCCCCACACGAGAGTAACTGGATATGAACCTCCCCGCTCATATCATCACATGTTAACCACCATCCATGAACCTACCCGTTCATGGTACAACATCTCTCGATCCAAGTATAGCATTATCGCTTAAAGCAACGTACACAAGTCATAATCTGCAACACTATCGCCTGGCGCAGCCCCAAGCGCCGCCAGGCGAAACCAGTGCAGACCACCTAACGGTTCCACATCACCGCCGAGCGCCACAACTCACAAGACATCCATGTATCCTACTATAGCCTGCCGGTCCACTCCACACCGCTAGGTGCTACACCAGTAATGTGACAGTACTGGTTTTAGGTACTCTAATTCATTTCCTAGAATTCAACCATTCAATTCTAAAACATCTAGAAATCAACATACACATTCGAGCTAAAACATATATTCAACATGTCTCGGCAAGCACTACCAAAAACATACTCATCAATCACACATCTATACATTTATATATATACATTCACCAATCAAGGCCATATCAGCACTTGAGTACACATAATCATCCATTAGTAATCATACTATTAGGGAATTCAAACAACCAATCATGCGTAATGTATATCTACCTCTGTAGTTATCTGATTTTAATCTCCACCGTTCAAAGTGAAGAACAATATGTTTTGAATCACCTTCCAAAATTTCACCTAAATCGGACGGTTAACGAATCGAGAAATGCGGTTTTACGAAAACTACGCCAGAATCAGTAGCCTAGCGCCTCGCGCTACAAAATTACCGCCGGACGGTTCCTGTTCTGCAAAAATACGAAAAACAACATTTTTCGTGAATCAGAACACCACGCACCACTGGTATGGCGAACCTGCGAACCTTACCCCCTTCACAATAACTCTGATTTCCATCAATTTTTGACTCCATAGGATACGATCCTAGTTATTGGGATTATGGTTCATCCCTAACGCTTCCCATTCACGAATTCATTAACATTTTCCATTTAGATTAGTGTCGTTTTCGAAATCCCGAATTCATCAACCCTAAGATAACCTTCATGCAATTTTCTTCTCAATTAAACCCCAATTCCATGAATTTCCAATGAAATACAATGTTTAATCATTCTTAAAGATTAGAATGCGATTTCTCCCCGATCAGAAACCTCCCAGAACCTGTGAAACATCAAGATCGAGCCAAATTTCCAGAATTGGTATGAGTGGCCTGGCGGCTTTGAATGCCCGCCAGGCGGTTTCTGGAAAATTTCTAGAAACCCAGAATTTCAAATGTGACAACCATTTTCATACATATACATGCCATTCATAAAGCAATTAAATTTAAAATGCAAGACTAACGAGTTAGAGCTCCCCTAACCTGGAATTCGCACTCCAATTGATATTCTAACCCTTTCTTGATGATGTCCAAGAGCCTTCCTTCCTTGCTGCACGAATTTCAGCTTTCCCTTCTTTTTTTTCACGTTCAAGAACACTCCCTCACTCACTCTCAATACCCTCTGCTTAATGATAATTCCAGAATCCTTCTAACCAAAACTTTCCTAGCTTAATTTCATGTATTTAAATAGAAAAACGAATTTATCACTAATGGAAGTTCATGAGCATCGATTCACATTAACATGGCGCTTTAATGGTTAATCAAGGCTCATAAAGAGAATGTTTTTTAGCCCTCTAATCTACCTCTCTTGGCTGGTAGGGTTTCTAAACCCTTTCATATCCATGCCAAAGAAAAATTTGGCAAAAAGAGAGTTAATTAGTTCTCAGCAAGGCTTGAACCCACAACCTTCTAATTACAACACCAGTGTATAACCAAATCAACCAAATCATGTTTTGTGATAATTCCTAAAATTTTAGGATTATATTATCACGTCTCACCCTCAAATATATTAACAAAATAATTAAACAACAAACAAATGGCATGCCTAGGACTTGAACCCAAGCTCTCTCATACAATTAAGTACTCTCAATCACTTGAGATAGTACTTTTTCACATCATAGCACTCTACATTAAATGCCTTAAAGGCTTCTTCTACCCGCATTTATTAAATAATTATTTAATTAATTATTTCAATTTCTCGGGTCCTACATTCCCCCGACCTTTAAAGATTTTCGTCCTCGAAAATAAGACTTACTAGGAAATAAGTGTGGGTATGATTGCCTCATGCGATCCTCCATCTCCTAGGTCATCTCCTGAGTAGCCTCATCCCACAACACTTTCACGATCTTGATCTCCTTCCCTCGCAACTTCTTCACTTCCGAGTCGAGAATCTGCACTGGTCCGATGTTCACAGTCAAATCTTCCCTGATCTGAATATTGTTTGACTCTAATACATGAGATGGATCTGCTATGTATTTCCTCAACTGAGATACGTGAAATATATTATGCAGATTCGCCAAGTGCGATGGCAGGACGATTTGATAAGCTACAACGTTAATCCTCCTCAATATCTGATATGACCCAACAAACCTCGGAGTCAACTTCCTTGATTTGATAGCCTTTTCAATACATGCCGTAGGTATCACTCTGAGGAATACATGATTCCCGGCCTCGACTCTAAAGGTCGTCTCCTCTTATCTGCGTATGACTTTTGTCTTCTCTGAGTAGCTCTCATTCTCCCCTGAATCGCCTTGACCTTCTCAAAAGTCTGCTGTAGAAATTCTGGACCCAACACCAAAGACTCACCGTCCTGATTCCAACACAGCGGTGTCTGCATCGTCGCCCATATAAAGCTTCATATGACGCCATGCCTATACTGGAGTGATAGGTGTTGTTGTAAGTGAATTCCACCAATGGAAACATCTCACTCCAACTTCCCATGTGATCCAGCACACAAGCTCTTAAGAGATTCTCTAATGACTGGATCGTCCACTTTGACTGCCCATCAGTCTGTGCGTGATATGCAGAACTCCTCCTTAGTTGGGTCCCCAACACTGCCTGTAGAGACTACCAAAAACGAGATGTCAATCTCGAGTCTCTGTCTGATACTATGCTAGCTAGCACACCATGCAACCTGACCACTTCTCGCACGTACAACTCGACCAACTTATCTAATGGTCACTTCTGGTTAATGGCGAGAAAATGAGACACTTTATCAATCTGTCTACTACCACCCAGATTGAATCATGCCTTTTAATCGACCTCGGCATATGAGTCATGAAGTCCATGGTAATACTATCTCATTTCCACTGTGGAATGTATAATGGCTCTAGTGTGCCCCCTGGTCGTTGGTGTTCATTCTTGGCCTTCTGACACACCAAGCATGATGCCACAAAGTCAGCAACATCAATTTTTCATGCCATTCCACCAGAGGGACTGTTTCAGATCCTGATACATCTTAGTCATACCTGGGTGTATGCTAAAACGACTTTTGTGTCCCTCCTCCAGAATTTGCTTCCTCAACTTCCAGTTTCCCGACACACAAACACTATCTCTGAAACGCAAGATACCATCTGATCTTGATCAATACTTCACTTAAGTGGTTTAACTCCCTAGCTTCTTCTTAACGATCTGCTAATAATTGCAATCATTATAGTGTTTACACTAAGTCCTTGCCATCAAGTCTTTAATGTCTATTCCTCTACTACTCTTTCTTCCCATTCCTCGCGAAACCATCCTATTAGAAACTATTGACACTAACTCTTCCTTAGGTACTAATGCAATAAAGAACTTCACCACTCCAAAGTGAAATTCTGGTATCTACTTGAAAACGAGTCTAGGACTCTTCCACTAAGATGTTATACATCTATTCTTCCCTTGTCTTTGTTAAGTAACTCTAGTTCACACAACATTTTGTCCTCACCTTTCTAATCCATCTACAATTGATACACCGTCGTCGATTTATCTCTTTGGATCATCGAACACCACCTTGTTGAGTACCACATCGTTCCAGAATAAGATTGGAAAATAACATATCCACCCTTGTGTTGATGTCCTAGTCTCCCAAAAGTCAATTCCAATTAACCTCGAGTATGGATTCTTCAATCATCCCGAGACACCACCAACCCAAGTATTCTGCACTTAGCCGCAACTGTAGAGTAAACACACCTCTCACTACCAACTCCCACTTGCAGACAGCCAAAACTTAATTCTCATAATAGCAATACCAGGAAGTATTTGATCTCGATTTAAACCAAAACGCATACCCCAAACACCACTTTTATACCTTGTGTACTTTTAATTATTTATTTTAACTGATCCAACACCAATTTGTAGAAACATTCCTTCAGCTACACATCACTTTCCTTTTCGACCTCAGACCCATGTTAGGATGTAGTACCAATTTGACTTCTCCACTTTGCTGCACAAGCATGCATTGAACACCTCTCCTTATTCTAACCTTTGAATTTAATTCCTCTCGCAAAACTTGTGGTATTCGTTCCAAGAACCTATTATTGCCCTCAATTTAATGCGATGTTTCTAATTCCTCCAATGTTTTTTTTTCGCCTACAAATTCACAACTTAACTTCACTCATACAATGATACACAACCTTCTGCATAATCGTATCTTCGGTCAAGAGAGTGACTCAAAGGCCCTACTCTAACCCTTGCAAGGCAAACGGGTCAAGTTTGACCTTGAATCTGCATTCCTTTGCCACCACAAATAACAAACATATAACACAGAAGTGCAAACATAACAAGAAAAGGTATAGGAGAGGAACTCAACCTATAACTTCCCTCTCTTTTACCAAAACCTTTAGAATTAAGAAAGGAAACTATCTCTGATATAATAATGAGTGCGCACCCTCATCACTTTACCAAGATATTTTCTGTTCTTAATGCTTCCAGTTTCACAATTCTACGCAGTCCGCAACCAATAGTATGATTGATAGACTGCAAATCCATTCCTACAAGGTTAAGCAACCGAAACACGACAAACTCACTCTCAAGGCCCAAAAATCATTTCAAAACCATTGCTCTGATACCAAATGTAACATCCCTAGGGAATATTACTAATTTAAATAAATAAAGAAAGAAAATAAAATAAAACGTCACGATATTATTATTCCCAAAACGCGGGAAAAATTTTAAACGTTTAAACATCGCGCCACAATATTTAAAATCATAGTATTTAGAACTTTACAATTTCAGAAAATCCAGAAAAAAAACCATAAATGATATTCATAAATAAAATCCTAGCGTAATCCTAGTTACACCCTCGCTCTATCGCCTGAGCATCCTCAGCATCACCTGTATCCACATATGCTCCCGTGTAACGAATCACACGATCATCGCCATACACAAACAAAAAGGGTGAGTTGAAAAATAAAAATAACATATATACATACACATATATTAACCTCAGGTAATTCATACACCCATCTAATTCAACCTATTTAGTTCTTGGCCAAGACCTTAACCCCAAGGCTTTTCAGCCTTCAAATCACACAAATGGTTAGCCTTGGACTCGGGAATATGATGCTCACACGAACTTGCCCGCTCGTGGTCCTGCCTCTACGAACCTCCCCGCTCGTAATCTTGCTCTACGGACCTACCCGCCCGTAGTCCAACACATGTGATCCACTAGCCACGTACCTCCCCGCATGCAGCATCTCTCAAGCGTGAGCACGGAACATACGAACTTACCTCACTCGTATCCACACACGAGAGTAACTGGATATGAACCTCCTCGCTCATATCATCACATGTTAACCACCATCCATGAACCTACCCGCTCATGGCACAGCATCTCCCGATCCAAGTATAGCATTATCGCTTAAAGCAACGCACACAAGTCATAATCTGCAACATTATCGCCTGACGCAGCCCCAAGCGTAGCTGGGCGAAACCAGTGCAGACCGCCTAGCGGTTCCACATCACCGTCGAGTGCCACAACTCACAAGACATCCATGTATCCTACTATAGCCTGGCGGTCCATTCTACACCGCCAGGTGTTACACCAGTAATGTGACAGTACTGGTTTTAGGTACTCTAATTCATTTCCTAGAATTCAACCATTCAATTCTCAAACATCCAGAAATCAACATACACATTCGAGCTAACATATATAGGTTCATATATTCAACATGTCTCGGCAAGCACTACCAAAAACATACTCATCAATCACACATCTATACATTTATATGTATACATTCACCAATCAAGGCCATATCAACACTTGAGCACACTTAATCATCCATTAGTAATCATACTATTAAGGAATTCAAACAACCAATCATGCGTAATGTATATCTCCCTTTGCAGTTATCTGATTTCAATCTCCACCGTTCAAAGTGAAGAACAACATGTTGTGAATCACCTTCCAAAATTTCACCTAAATCAGACGGTTAACGAATAAGGAAATGCAGTTTTACAAAAACTGCGCCAGAATCAATAGCCTAGCGCCTGGCGGTACAAAACTACCGCCGGGCGGTTCTTGTTCCGCAAAAATACGAAAAACAACATTTTTCGTGAATCAGAAGACCATGCACCACTGGTATGGCGCCTGGCAGCCAAAAGGGTGCCGCCAGGCGGTTCCTGCACCTGCGAACCTTACCCCCTTCACAACAACTCTAATTTCCATTAATTTCTGACTCCATAGGATACGATCCTAGTTATTGGGATTATGGTTCATCCCTAACGCTTCCCATTCACGAATTCATTAACATTTTCCATTTAGATTAGTGTCATTTTTGAAATCCCGAATTCATCAACCCTAAGATAACCTTCATACAATTTTCTTCTCAATTAAACCCCAATTCCACGAATTTCCAATGAAATACGATGTTTAATCATTCTTAAAGATTAGAACGCAATTTCTCCTCGATCAGAAACCTCCCAGAACCTGTGAAACATCAAGATCGAGCCAAATTTCCAGAATTGGTATGAGTCGCCTGGCGGGTTTGAATGCCCGCCAGGCGGTTTCTGGAAAATTTCCAGAAACCCAGAATTTCAAATGTGACAACCATTTTTATACATATACATGCCATTCATAAGGCAATTAAATTTAAAATGCAAGACTAACGAGTTAGAGCTCCCCTAACCTGGAATTCGCACTCCAATTGATATTCTAACCCTTTCTTGATGATGTCCAAGAGCCTTCCTTCCTTGCTGCACGAATTTCAGCTTTCCCTTCTTTCTTTTCACATTCAAGAACACTCCCTCACTCACTCTCAATACCCTCTGCTCAATGATAATTCCAGAATCCTTCTAACCAAAACTTTCCTAGCTTAATTTCATGTATTTAAATAGAAAAATGAATTTATCACTAATGGAAGTTAATGAGCATCAATTCACATTAACATGGTGCTTTAATGGTTAATCAAGGCTCATAAAGAAAATTGTTTTCAGCCCTCTAATCTACCTCTCTTGGCTGCTAGGGTTTCTAAACCCTTTCATATCCATGCCAAAGGAAAATTTGGCAAAAAGAGAGTGAATTAGTTCTCAGGAAGGCTTGAACCCACAACCTTCTAATTACAACGCCTGTGTATAACAAAATCAACCAAATCATGTTTCGTGATAATTCCTAAAATTTTAGGATTATATTATCACGTGTCACCCTCAAATATATTAAGAAAATAATTAAACAACAAACAAATGGCATACCTAGGACTTGAACCCAAGCCCTCTCACACAATTAAGTACTCTCAATCACTTGAGATAGTGCTTTTCCACATCATAACACTCTGCATTAAATGCCTTAAAGGCTTCTTCTACCCGCATTTATTAAATAATTATTTAATTAATTATTTAAATTTCTCGGGTCCTACATTCCCCCGACCTTTAAAGATTTTCGTCCTCGAAAATAAGACTTGCCAGGAAATAAGTGTGGGTATGATTGCCTCATGCGATCCTCCATCTCCCATGTCATCTCCTGAGTAGCCTCATCCCACAGCACTTTCACGATCTTGATCTCCTTCCCTCGCAACTTCTTCACTTGCGAGTCGAGAATCTGCACTGGTCCGGTGTTTACAGTCAAATCTTGCATGATCTGAATATCGTTTGACTCTAGCACTCCACATTAAATGCCTTAAAGTTTTCTTCTGCCCATATTTATTAAATAATTATTTAATTAATTATTTAAATTTCTCGGGTCTTACAATCAACATCTCTTGTCATAACCTTCTTAATCTTCCCTAAATATTAAAAATAGAACAATGAGGAACACTTTCAAAGTAAGAGGGTACAATCAAAGCGCATAGGGTAAAACTTTGCTATGTAAAGAATCAATAATATATACAAATTTCAACATAACAAGCAACAAAGTTCTAATATAATACTATATTACTCAAACAAACAATTTCAAATTTCAAAAAATTACATGTACAAAATGAAATATCCCACCAAAAGCGACAAGTGTCATCACCTGGTTTTTTTGTATCAATAAAAAAATTTAAAAACACAAATATGACAACACCATATATATCTCTAAACCTAAACCTATCAACCCTCATAACACAAATCTCTCATCTTTCTCTTCTATCTTTTATTTGCTTATTTATCTCTTCTCTTTTATCAACTCTTACAACTCACAACTTCAAACCTCTCACAATGTTCTCTTCTTTGAACATAGTCATCGAGACATATGCAGAATGAAAGGGTAAGATTTTATCCGCACATGTTTTGGTTTACCTCGTTTTCGCTTCACATCCATGTCTTTTGCTCTTTCAATGTTTGATTTTTGGTTTACTTTTTGTTTCCTTTCATCTTTTCTTTTTGTTGTCTTTGATGACAGGTTATTGTTTTATGATGATGACAACTACCTTGATTTTTAAAAAGGTTTGATTTGTTAAAATAGTGTTTTCTTTTTATGTTTATGGGTTCTTTGTTTTAACTTTGCTTTTTGTTTTAAGGAGGCAAACAATATTGGAGATGTAGGTGATGCAATCGATGTGCCTCAAAAAGGAAAATTTTGTGTTTATGGTTCTCTATTTTAAATTTTTTTTGGTAATGCATAAAATATTGAAGATGTAGGTTGTGCAACATATGTGTCTCAAGAAGGAAAATTTTGTGTTTATAAATTTGTGTTTTAACTTTGTTTTTTTTTAATATAGAAAATATAGGAGATGTAGGTGATGTAACAATTGTGCCTCAAGAAGGAAAAGACAAAAGAGTTTTTAAAGGTCAAAGACACATGCACTCAACAAATCTGCCTTAAGAAGTAAAAGGTTTGATTTTTAAAAGGTTAAACTCCTCCTCGTTGCACACTTCTCTTCCAACTCCTCTTCACTACACACTTCTATAGTAAGATTTCTTCCACTCCTAAAATATAATACTCTTCCTTTTCAGATCATTTTCTGATGACATGCATGTTCTTCATTTTTCCATCATATTATTCTTATTCTTCCTCTTATTCAATAAAAAACTAAACTTTTCTTTGCTCGATTCACTTTTTCTTCACAAGTTATAGGAGCTTCATGAACTAGACTAAGAGAACTATTGTGGATCTCAAAGTTATTTATAATTTGTAATTTGGAATATGTTTTGTCATAACTATTTTAGTTCCTGGATTATTGTTTGTACGAAGAACAAATATTATGTTGCATTTATGAAGAATATTCATGCTCCTATAATTTTTTATCTTTTTATACTTATTTATGAATTTCTTTATTTAAATACATATAATGACATATTTGTACAAATATATATTGTACGTATTTATTTCATAAAGAAATATTCGATGGTACATCTATATTTTTATATATTTTTATTTCGTCAAATTATTTATTGTATATTTCTATTTGAAAGCATTTTTATGAAAACATTAATTGATGTTCATAAATTTAAAAGTAAAGAATTAACTTTAATTGATTAAAAACTTGATATAATAAACATAATTTTTCACTTAGCTTTTTGAAGAAGTTTTTTACAAATTGGAAAACCTACGCTCAACATGTTTTTTTTTTTTTGAATTCTGACAACATTAATTATGAACAACTTTTTACTTTGCATGTTCCCAAAAAAATAATTAAATTAATTGATGTTGGAAAGAATATAAATAACTTCTCAGAATATGAATAATAGCTATACCAATAACTGCGAATTAAAACCTTCTCAAGAATTAAAATTTTTTCTTAGTAATTAAAATTTTGGTGCCTTATTGCACCGTCAAATATAAATTCAAAGGTTATGCAAAACCAAGAAAATTTACCTATTCAACATGCTGGGATTAATAATTATTACATTAAATATTAACACTATTGATAAATGTTTGCATATCATCCAATTTGCATAATAAATTAGACACTTATCTTAGGTTGAAAAGTAGTTTTCAGAAGAAAACATGCCTTCTTTTATTAAAACATCATGCCTCCAACTTTTTGGATGATAAGTCAGGAATCTTAATAATATGTCACTCTTTTTGCAGGAAAACAAAGGAAAAAGGTATCTAGTGGCTGAGCCTGCTAACCCCAGCTTAGCCACAATAGTTGAAAATACAAATCATAGTTAGAAGTCTTGTTGCTAAGCCAAAAAAATGTTGCTAAGCCACAGACTTGGAAGTGGACCAAAGGTGAAAAGAAATCAATGAATTCAATGACAGAGGCGTCTCAACACTAACATGGACTTTGGGCTAAGCTCAAACAAAAAGGAAATCCAAGAGATGAAGATTGTCTGGCTGAGCTTAGGAAAATTGGTTGAGCATCGCCCATACCAGGCTATAAAACAGTGACCCCTCCCCATGCTAGAGGCAGGCATATCTGTAGAGAATAGGCCTCTCTTTTACTCTTTCTTCCTAAAATTTCCATAGATCAATTATATAGGGGAAAAAAGGAATGGATGGTTGTAATTGGAGAAGATCCACACTCACCATGAGTGGCTAAGACATTCAAGAGGCAAGGTTGTTTGTAATTGAATTCCCTTTCTTTTATGATGAATTTATCTTCTAATTTATCATGTACTGTCTAAGATTATTTGGCTGCAAGTTGTTTAGTTAAATTGTGATATTTTAACTAGTTTAAACTAAGTTGGGAAACTAGTTTGAATTGTGGTTCAACAAGCTTGTCAAACATGTATTGGTGCTAAACTAAGTATCCAAAGGAGATGCTGGATAGGGAAAGTGTAACATCCCGGTCAGATATTACTAATTTAAGTAATAAAAATTAAGAAATATGATGAAAACCTCATTTATTATACTTCGCTTCCCAAAAACGCGGGAAATTTTATAACATTTATTAATCAGATGTTATCCAAAAATCCATAATTTATGAAACTCCAATACAGTATCCAAATTCACAAATCAGTAAAACACTGTTTACAAATTTCATAAAAACAATAATGATAAAACTCCAGTAAAAGCTTTTCCCAGTTAACCCTCTCTCCGATGCTATGCTTCATCAGCACCACCTGCAACATCATCTGCTCCCGTGTAACGCATTACACGATCATCGCCAAACACAAGCAGATAGGGTGAGCTCATAAATAATTAACATATAAGTTAATAAAAAAAAGTCAAGATACACCCATCTATTTTATTCTAGTTAATTCTTGGCCCAGACCTTAATCCCCAAGGCTTTTCAACCTTCACAACACATAAATAATTAGCCTCGGATTCAGGGTTTATGATGCTCACACGAACCTGCCCGCTCGTGGTCCTGCCTCTACGAACCTCCCCGCTCGTAGTCCTGCTCTACGGACCTACCCGCCCGTAGTCCAACACACGTGATCCACCAGCTACGTACCTTCCCGCACGCAGCATCTCTCAAGTGTGAGCACGGAACATACGAACCTACCTCGCTCGTATCCTCACACGAGAGTAACATGATATGAACCTCCCCGCTCATATCATCACGTGTTCACCACCATCCATGAACCTACCCGCTCATGGCACAGCATCCCCTGATCCAAGTTTCACAACACAACATGATAACGAAAACAACCAAAGCACACCACCCTACACAAGGTACATACTCAAGCTGGTCTTAGGGATTCCAATGCTTCCACGAACCTGCCCGCTCGTGGTCCAACTCTACGAACCTCCCCGCTCGTAGTCCAACACACGTGATCCACCAGCTACGTACCTCCCCGCACGCAGCATCTCTCAAGTGTGAGCACGGAACATACGAACCTACCTCGCTCGTATCCCCACACGAGAGTAATAGAATATGAACCTCCCCGCTCATATCATCACGTGTTCATCACCAGTCATGAACCTACCCGCTCATGACAACATCAAGCATATCCCAGACCAGGACCCACACCACAAACCATGCAAAACATATCACAATGCACCCTACCACTACACCATCACCTAGCGTAGCCTAAGCGCCGCTAGGCGAAATGGCAGTACAGACCGCCTGGCGGTTCCACATCACCGTCGGGCGCCACAACTTATAAAACATTCCTGTTTCATACTATCGCCTGGCGGTTCAGTCTACACCGCTAGGCGCTACACCAGTAATGTGACACTACTGGTTTTAGGTACTCTAATTCATTTCCTAGAATTCAACCATTTAATTCTCAAACATCCAGAAATCAACATACACATTCATATATTCCAAATTACAACATCACAACACATATGCATCTTTCAAGTATAAGCACACATTCCTCTCTTTTATAATTCATATATACTTACCTCTTAAATCAATTCCAACACACACTTTATTTTCCCCTTCTCATTTTTCCCAACCCTTTGCATGCTTACAATTCCATTACATTTAAAGTATGATTATCATGTTCCCATACTTTTCCAAAACCCGTCATGATCATGCAACACTCGGTCATAGTGATATCATCAATTGTGGCCTTATTCCCACACTTATAACATCTTACGTTCGAGCTAACATATATAGGTTCATATATTCAACATGTCTCAACAAGCACTACCAAAAACATACTCATCAATCATGCATCAATATATTTATATATATACATTCACCAATCAAGGCCATACCAGCACTTGATCACACTTAATCATCCATTAGTAATCATACTATTAGGGAATTCAACAACCAATCATGAGTGACGTATATCTCCCTCTTCAGGCATCCAATTTGAATCTCCACCGTTCAAAGTGAAGAACAACATGTTGTGAAACACCTTACAAAATTTCACCCAAATCGGACGGTTAACGAAGCGGGAAATGCAGTTTTACGAAAACTGCGCAGACTAGAAAAATCGGTGGCGCCTGGCGGCATGAACTAGCGCCGGGCGGTTCCTGTTCCACGAAAAGTACGAAAAACAGCGTTTTTCATGAATCAGACACCACGCTTCACTGATATGGCGCCTGGCGGTAACCAACGTGCCGCCAGGCGGTTCCTGCTGTTCCAGGAACCCCAACATTTTTCTTTGCACCTGCGAATCTCAACCCTTTCAGAACAACTCTGAGTTCAACCAATTTATGACTCTATAGGATACGATTCCATCTTTTAGGATTACAATTCATTCTCTAACACTTCCCATACCCGAATTCATTCACCCTTTCCATTTAGATTAGTGTCGTTTTCGAAATCCCCAATTCATCAACCCTAAGAT
>Ga0214542_1004340_pt1 | contig 28241 bp, 29 predicted proteins | sample CNSS1metaG_FD_160096 | JGI IMG/M metagenome (GOLD analysis project Ga0214542, IMG submission 160096) | Root nodule microbial communities from cowpea collected in UCLA plant growth center, Los Angeles, California, USA - CNSS1 | ecosystem: Host-associated > Plants > Roots > Nodule | place: USA...
GTGTGGGGGGGGGGGGGGTGGTGGGTGGTGGGGGGGTGGTGGGGGTGGGGGGGGTTGTAGGGTGGTGGGATATGAGTAGTGTGTAGGGTGGTGGGTATATTATAGGGGACCTGAGTGGTGGGGAGGGTGGCGACAGGGGTGGGGCCTATGGTGTGCCCTAGTAGGGTGGAGGGGAAGTGAGTGGGATGGGTTGAGGGGATGGGTGTTTGTTGGGTGGTGGTGAAGGTGTGTGGGGTAGGATTGTACTCGTTTTCTTCTTCTGTGGGCTGGAAGGCCGGGGACCTTGCAGCTTCAGATGCCTCCTTGGCCTTTCCCTTTTGAGTGGGATCGGCCTCGATCTTTCGCCTAAGGCGAGAGTTTTCCTGTCGCAATGCTTCCATCTCATCAGTGTTGCACTTTTTCAGATCAGCCTGCTCTTGTTGCATCTTGGCTTAAATGTCCAGGATGGCGGCCAGATCCGGAGTTATGTTAGCGGGTCCTGAAGGGCCAGCGCTAGCTTGATTTTTAACTCCAGCTCTGATACGGGTTGAAACCATCTTCGGAGAAAACGGGTAGTAAAGTGTTATCTCGTGCTCCACGGTGGGCGCCAATTGTTCCTGCAGAGAACAAATAAGATCATTTAGGCACAAGTATCACCTTACCCATATCCGCTATCTCCTCGGTTGGCTTCTCCCTCTTTGGTATATATCGGCTTGGACCCGGGAGGGGTTACCTGCAGAAGGGACTCTGAAGCTCAAGTCAGCCAAAGCTCTCAAAAAGTCAAATTAGGTGATTAATGGAGTAATGAATGCGTACCTTTAATTCGTGGGGTCCATGTGTATTTATAGATTATTAATTATGTTTGCCCATTCCATGGGCTGGGCCTTGGTTTGGGCTATAGGTGGGCCTAGGCTTTGGCCCACGCCCTTAGTCTCGACTGTTGCGGGCTTTAATTTCATTAAGTATACCAAGGTGGTCGGCATAGGCCGATTACCTCTTTGGCGGCTCGTGCCGCTATTCCTAATACGTGGTATTAGGCTGGTTTTAGTGTCTTAGGTCACTGGTTTAGGCCGGTTAGGGTTAGGTCAGCCTTAGTCGGTTACCTGAATAACTTCGCGTGTAGATATGGTGGACGTTTATTATTATTACTTGGTCGAATTGGCTAGGTGTGGTACAATTTATTCTCTGATTAGAATTTTTATTAGTTTGCTTAATTTTTTTAATAACCCCTTGTATGTTTAATTCAAGAGATAAAAAAAATAGAATCTCAAATGTATAAGCATGGAAAAGGTGATGAAGTTAATGAATTAATTTATGCTTGTTTGGTTAATTCAGATTTGTTTAAGAAATTAAATGAATAATAACCATACATAGCTAACGAAGAATTTAGTTATGAATAAGTTAGAGAATCAATTTTTCTCTTCATTGTTATAAAATAAAGGAGAAAAAGAGAATAGAGAGTAGAGAATGATTTTCTATGTGTCATTTATTAATAGGAGAAGTTCCTATTTATAGATCCAAAAGGAAACCCAAGAGAAACAACTCCATGGTTACAATACTAATGATAACATCAATAGCAATCAATCATAGGTAATGGCTAGCAACTCAATGGACGTCCATAAATTTCATAACACTCCCCTTTGGGTGTCTAGTTAAAACCTTACTAGGAAAAATCCTATGGCATAAAAACCTAGTCAAGGAAAAAGAGTACATCATTCTTCATTCTTCGATATAATATTAGTCATCACATCTTCTATTTCTCCCCCTCGTGTAAACTTACATCTTTAAGATGACGGAATCCAATCTTGTGAACCAATTGCTCAAAGGTTCTCCTCAGTAAAACATTTGTAAATAAATCTGCCAGATCTTCATATGAACAAATCTTTTGGGTCTTTATATCACCACTTCTTTGAAGAACATGAGTCAAAAAGAATTTTGGAAGAAAATGTTTTATTCTATCACCTTTAATATATCCATCTTTCAATTGAGAAATACATGCACTATTGTCTTCGTACATAGTTGTTGATTCCATTTTTCCCGAGATAGACCACAAGTTTATCGTACATGTTCACTATAAGAAAAAGTAGTATTACCTACTACAAAAATCCATAGATCATGGATAAAATCCGTAAGTATGATTGATTTACCTACAGATTACCCATAAACAAAAATTCGTAGAAAAAATAGTCGTAACTAACTTATCTACACATTTATCTATAGGTAATGTGACTACAGATCGGATTCGTAGGTAACCCACTGATAAATCCGTAGGTAATTTACCTACTGATAAATTTGCAGGTAATTATCTACTCAAATCCATAAACAATGTGTTCTACATTTTTAATTAAATAACTTTTTTACAACGCTTACACAATCTTAGACACATTGAAAGTCATCATAAAAATTCAAAATAGTTATTGCAATCATAAATGTAGAGAATTTATAATAAATACTTAAAAGTATCATTAAAAAAATAATTATTATTACAATGTTCATATACAAGTTCAATATTATGAAAAATTAAAATATTATACAATCCAACCATCTTAATAAAAAAATTCAACCATAAATATAATATAATATGTAAAAACAATTGTTTTGTGAGAAATCCAAATACTATACAACCAAACCATCAACATAATACCTAGAGAACAATCAAACCATCAACATAATACCTAAAGAACAATTGTTCTAATATGACAAGAGCTACTTCTTGGCATTAAAACACATGTAAATGACTTGGCGACTCTTAATCTTGGCAAAGTTTTTCTTCATACCATAGAATTCCTGGAGAAAAAAATTAGAAGAGAATAGAATTGTCTTTCCTTAATAAAATTTGTCCCATTAATATTAAATATATTTTTATATAGTATACACAAAAATATATATATATATATATATATATATATATATATATATATATATATATATATACCTAGATCAGCGTGTATCAACAAAGGTCCTTTCCAATTCACACATTACATTTCCATAACTCTAAACTTGGCTTCATTTTAGTTTGAGTTTCCCCATATTTCGTTTTGTCAAAAAGGAGAGTCAAATCAATCTATTACTTTTCTACATGTTTTCTTAAGGTATAAACTAGTTATCAGATGAGACATAACCACCATGAAAAGCAAAATCATATTAATGGAAGAATTAGAACTTCATTTATTAGGTGGGATGTATCTTCAAGTAAATGATTCAATAGTAACAATTGTAGTTCCTAAATATTGCGAAAAAACTGAACTATAAATGTCACTTATTCTATTATAGTTGAAGTGGAAAGATATAATTCGTGTTTTAGCAATTAAAAGTACAAGTAATTATAAATATAAAAAAAAGTTTGTTGCATCCCCATTTAGGAGCCTGAGACTGTCCCTCAGCCTTGGCGGCATTTTCCATCTTATCCCTAATCATAGCAAACAAATCACCATCCCCACCAACCTTCTTTGCATGATTCGCCATTGCACCTGCGAAAAACAAAATTCTTTAGATTAGTTTAACACATGAACAAGCAAAACGCAAAAGAACATACCGCAAACATCTTTGCTCGGGTTATTCGTTAGATAGCAACACACAACCCACTTCCCATGAACCCTAGACGGCAACCTCTCCAACACCTCCACCCCCGCCTACTATCAACATCCAATATTTCTTTCGACACCGCCTCTAGTCGGCTAGGCGACTCTGTCCAATAAAACGAAAACTTAGGATAACCCCCACCATCATAATACGATGACCGCCCACCCGCAAGAACCCTTACGCGAAAAAACCCATCTTTAAAATTTTTAAACGACTGTGTAAAATCGTCCAACACACAAATTCTGGGTCTGCCAACCAACAACAGCCACGCTATGGGATCCCTTAGACGAGTAACGTAAAAATACAAGAAGCTTTCAAGAGTCAGCGATAAGTACAATGCTTTGCAGATCAACCTAAACAATTGTAAACTGTAAGACCCGAGAAATTTAAATAATTAATTAAAATAATTATTTAATAAATGTGGGTAGTAGGAGCCTTTAAGGCATTTAATGCGGTTTGTTATGATGTGGAAAAGTACTAGCTCAAGGGGTTGAAAGTACTTTGATTGTGTGAAAGGACTTGAGTTCGAGTCCTATGTGTGCCAATTGTATGATATTTTATTATGTGCATTATTTTAATGTTATACTTGGATGTGAGTAGTGATAATGTAATCCTAAAATTATAGGAATTATCACGAAACATGAATTAGTTGAATTGGTGGTGCATTGACTTTTGTACTTGAGGGGTTGTGTGTTCAAATCTTGCTAAGAACGAAATTAAACTCTCTTTTTGCCAAATTTTACTTTGACTTGAATATGAAAGGGCAGAGGAAATCCTAGCTGCAAGAAGGGCAACCTAGTGGGCTGGAAAGGCAGCCACTAATGGCCCTCGAATGACCATTAACACCCAATTCAAGTCATTTTTTGTTTTGACGTAATTAACAAGCATTAAGGCTTAGTTAATGGTCTCATTAAGGTGGTTTTTGGGAAAAGAAAGAGAGAAAAAGTGAGGGAGCATAGGGTGAACGAAATTAACAGAGAGAAAAAGAGTTCTAAAAGTAATCCTTGGGTGAATTGAACCAGAACATCAAGGGCATTAGAGAGGAGGCAAAGTTTGGACTATTGATGGCACAAAAGGAGTGTTGAAATCTTTTCAATTGAACAAGAATTGTCCAGGTTAGGAGAGTTCTTTTACTTGTATATCTAATCTGTGATTAATTTTGTGTCATACTGTATGAATATGATGCCTCTGCATGATCAAAAGCCTGTTGTTTTCGCGTTTCTGGAAAATTCCAAGAAACCTCCTGGCGGCTTGGAATGTACCACCAGGCGACGCACGAGTGATAACCCAATTCTGGGTTTTTGAGATGAACCGCCTAGCAGGAAGCATGAGTCTGCCAGGCGACGCAAACGTGTTTGTGTTTTTGTGTATGTTTTGATTCTTGTGATTGATTGGGTTAGCTGAGATTGTTTATGTGCATGATGAGAAATCATGAATTGTATTAAATTACGATTGCTTATCTGTGTGGATGAACCTTAAGGATTGAATGAGAGAATTTTAATTGTGTTAACCTTGATTGAGGTTGGAAGACAAATTAGGAATTTGATAAGTTAAGTATATTTATGAATCAATCATGTTCTGAATGGATTAACATTATGTTATGGGTCAAACACGTATCCTAAAATAGCGAGATTGTAAAATGTGGTGTCGTGGGTGTATTAATGGAATTTTTGCAGGTTAAACCCATGGTACCCTTATGCATAGAAAACCTGGTATTTTTCTAGGTGTTGATGTGCCGCCTGGCGGCATCTTATTGGCCGCTAGGCGATAGTGGTGAAACTACACTATTTTGGGGTTAAATTGGATGGTTGGGTAATGAGGTTAGAGGGGACTTGGAGTGGAATATTACTTGTGGTCTTGGCAGAGATGGGCACGAGGTCTAGTTATGACAAGGCTAATGAATGGGATAAGATGAGTGTTAATAGGGAGAATATGTTTGTAGATGTATATTATATGGAGACTACCTTGGTGGGTTAAGAGATATGATAGATAGAGATAGATGTGGTGTGATTGAACCTTAAGGGTCTAAAAAGTTGGGGTGCCTTAATGAAGGAAGCTTTGGGTGAATGAGAGTATATAAATTGAAAGGTAATTGAAGGAAAGATTTTCAGATATTATAGCGTAGCAGAGAGGATGTGCCTGATGTTAATATATTGGATTAGGAAGCATTCCATAAACTGGGTTGAGTTATTATGCAATGGTATAGCACAAGGTAAACTATAAGCTTGAATAGTGTAGTTGAGAATTTATAAGTATTGGTAATTGATGCATATGAGAGTTGTAGATTACCAATAACTTAACCTTAATGGATGGGTGTATATTGGACTTTTTGGGACTGAGTTATATTGCAAGTCAACTGGTTGGGGTGCTAAAACCAGTAGAATTTCGCTACTGATATAGCGCCTGGCGGCACGGGTATGTGCGCCAGGCGATAGGACCTCTAGGGAAATCTCTACATCGCATGGTGCCTGGCGGCAAGGTGGGTTCTGCCAAGCGATAGACCCTGAAATAGTGGGTTTGTCTGGAGCCTAGCGCTTGGCGACGAAGACGTCCTAGCATGCGGTCTACGCAGGTCTCTAACTTTTGTGTGTTGTTATACGTATTAATGCGAACTTGGATCAAGGGATGTTGAGCCATGAGCGAGTAGGTTCATGGATGGTGGTGAACACGTGATGATATGAGCGGGAAGGTTCATATTCAGTTACTCTAGTTGGGGATAAGAGCGAGGTAGGTTCGTATGTTCTGCGTTCAGACTTGAGAGATGCTGTGTGCGGGAAGGTACGTAACTAGTGGATCATGTGTGTTGGACTACGGACGGGCAGGTTCGTAGAGGCAGAACCACGAGCGGGCAAGTTCGTGTGAGCATCATAAATCCTGAGTCCAAGGCTAACTATTTGTGTGATTTGAAGGTTGAAAAGCCTTGAGGATTACGGTCTTGGCAAGAACTAATTAGGATGAATCAAATGGGTGAATTGCTTTTATTATGTTAATTGACATGTCGTTTTATTTATTTTATGAGCTCACCCTTTATGTGTGTGTTTAGCGATGATCGTGTATTCTTTACACGGGAGCAGATGATACTACAAGTGATGTTGCTGACGCTTGAGACGGAGAGAGGGGCTAGCTTGGGATGTCGAGCTAGGGACTTTATTATGTTTTCCATTGTTTTTGTCGGATTTTGGAACTTGTAATGACATTACTATTCAGCTTTATTTAAATTATGGCGCACTGAATAATGTTTTAAATTTTCCCGCGTTTTGGGAATAATAAATTATGACGTTCGAATTTCTATTCTTATTTATTTATTTATTTTAATTAAGTAATTTTCAGTAGGGATGTTACATAAACTATCCAAACTATTCGGATGTAGTTGCATAGGCGCCACGTTCAACATACAAAGGACCCCCATCATAAACTCATCAAATGGAAGGCGTATATAGAGCTTCATAAACATACATGAATACATATAAAAGAAGTCATCCTTCGCCCTTTCCCGACCATGACATACGGTTTCGACGCCACTAACCGCTCGATAGACAGCATACTCGGATCAACTCCCCTCTTGAATAAATAAACACTCCTTAACCAAGACCTTAGAAGATGAGACCACCTATACTTAACGACGTTCTAACACCCTTAGCAATCCACTTGTATCCAGCCCTCTTTGGCCACAATGACTCAGCATGCTTACTAGCTGGATTCTCGCGGATTTCTGTCTCAGTCTCCATGTTTAATGATTCAGATGTCGTACTAAAAAACTCTAGGCTCGAACCACCAAAGCTAGCACCAGAGTCACCAGAATTCGACGCATTAGAAGAAGTCGACATTCCTCAAAGTAATCAGCAACAACGAAGCAACAAATTACACAAAGCAGAGTTTCAGAGAATTCCAAGATAATTCAAGAAGAGGAAAATATGATTAAGTACAAATGAGCACAACCATATTTAAAGACTCCACTAAGACCCTTCATCTTCAACTAAGAATAAACAAGCCCAAGGCCCAACCACCAAAAAATGCTTTGAAAGACGCACTCTGACACCAAACAGTACGACCAACAATCACGTCACTTCAATACATCTAACATCCCATCATCTATCAAAAACCCGTACGTGACAAAATGGTCAAACCAAAATCATAAACATGTAAACGTACATAATCGAATACCCAAATCCACTAAAAACAAACATAGCGGCCAAAATTCACAACAACGAACATAACAACCCAAATTCACCAACAACGAACGTAGCGACCAAAATTCACCAAAAATGAACATAGCGGCCTCCACTCACAATAAGTCTATATGTCACTACGCTCCTCAAGTCTAGGAGGCTAGTATACATATACAGTACATGGCCAAAGGCCACAAATAAAAATTGCAAAAAACACGAAAATAATGCAGCCCAACTCATAATAAGTTTATACCCCACTACGCTCTTCAAGATTGGGATGCTGCTGTCTCAACCATACCATGAACCAAGTGCAAGTACACACAGTACACAGTAAGCAGCCACCAGTAACCTCCAAGACCACTTACTTTGTACTGAGGAATTCCTCGGTACACAGTAAGTGATCATCAACAACTTCCAAGGTCGTTTACTTTGTAGTAAGGAATCCCTTAGTACACAGTAAGCGGCCATCAGTAAGCAACCACCAATAACCTCCAACATCGCTTACTCTGTAGTAAGGAATGCCTTAGTACACAGTAAGCGGCCATCAACAACTTCCAAGGCCGCTTACTCTGTACTAAGGAATTCCTTAATACACAGTAAGCAGCCATCAGAAACCTCAAGGTCGCTTACTCTATACTAAGGAATCCCTTAGTACATAGTAAGCAACCATTAGAAACCTTCAAGGACGCTTACTCTATACTAAGGAATCCCTTAGTACATAGTAAGCGGCCATCAGAAACCTTCAAGGTCGCTTACTATGTACCAAGAAATCCCTTAGTACACAATAAGCAGCCTCAGACATCCAACCCTCACTACTTAAATAACTAGGCGGCCGAAGAAGTGTCCAACCCTTCAAACCCACATGCCCGCTTACCAGATATTGCATACTTAGAATCTCCCATAAAGTATGCGGTATCCGTCTTTATTGACTCACAGGCCGCTTGCCAGTGACTATTGAAGGCCTTTCATGTAATTTCACCCATTGCTACTGGATCTAGAGATAGTTAAAAGAGGTAATTTGGCCCCAAAAGCTCATTCCAGGTAGGACCCACAGGTAAAAAAGATATAAATAGCACATTGTTCTATACATTGATTGCGCATTAAAGTATTCTCTGAATCCCTGACATCGGAGCAAGAAGAGACTAGTCAATAACCGGGTACTAGAGTTATTAAGTAGACTTGGGGAGTACAACTTGGTCCCATAAGAACAGGAATGGACCATCACCTCGGGGACTAAGTTTGAATTTTCTTAGGTTAGGAAATCTTTCCTTCCTTAAGTGCAACCAAACTAGGTCTCCTTCATTAAAAGACCAAACTCTCTTGCTCTTGTTTTTAAAATGAGTAATCTTTTCAACTTAGGCTTGAATTTGGTTTCTAACCTTCTCATGAAAATCTTTTATGAACTTGGACTTAGAAACCCCTTATTTGTGAACAAAATGAAAAGAATTTGGAAGAGGTAATAATTCCAATGGTGTGAGAGGGTTAAAACCATAAACTACCTCAAAGGGTGATAGTTTGGTGGTGCTATGGACCACTCTATTGTAAGAAAATTCAATGTGGGGAAGATACTCATCCCAAGATTTATGCTTCCCCTTAAGCAAAACCCTGAGCAATGTGGAAATGGATCTATTAACTACCTCTGTTTGCCCATCAGTTTGTGGGTGACAAGAAGTAGAAAAAGAAAGTTTTGTTCCTAGCCAAGACTACAAGGTCCTTCAAAAATGGCTTAGGAATTTAGCATCCCTATTAGATACAATTGATTTAGGTAAGCCATGGAGGCGAACCACCTCTTTAAAGAACAACTTTGCTATATTGCTAGCATCATCTACTTTGTGGCATGGTATAAAATGTGCCATTTTAGAAAAATAGTCCACTACCACAAAGATAAAGTCAACACCCCTAGAAGTCCTTGGAAGCCCTAGGACATAGTCCATGCTTATGTCCTCGCAAGGGGTGGAAACAACAGGCAAAAGAGTATACATTCCTACAGGCATTATGCTAGACTTAGCATGCAAACAAGTCAAACAACTAACACAATGTTTTTGTATTTCCCTTTTCATATGAGGCCAAAAGAATTTCTCTTTAAGCATGGCCAATGTTTTGGCGACCCTAAAGTGATCCATAAGTCTTCTCTCATGCATTTCTTTGACCAAAAGTTTTCTATGAAAACCTAGAGGGATACATAGGCGACCTTCTTTGGAAAGATGCCCATTGGATAGGTAAAAGCCACCTTGGGACTTATTGAAACAAGAATCATATATGTTGGCAAAGAAGGGATCATGAATATACAATTCACATATGTTGTCAAATCCAAGAATTTGGGATCTAAGCTTGGCTAAGAGAGTGTATCTCCTTGATAGTGCATCAAGCACCACAATAGCTTTCCCTTTCTCGAATTTGATAACATAAGGGAATTGTTCCAAGTACTCAACCCACTTTGGATGCCTTTTATTGAGTTTGTGTTGGCTCTTCAAATACTTGAGAGTTTCATGATCACTGTGGATAATAAACTCTTTGGGGCATAAGATAATTCTCTCAAAGTTTGGAAGAGCAAGAATAGGAGCTTGGGTGAGTTTAGCCTTGATATCATCAAAAGCCTTTTGTTGCCTTTCATCCCATTCAAAAGGTGTGTCTTTCTTGACAAGTTCATTGAGGGGTGAAGCAATAGTGGAGAAGCTGGGAACAAATCTTCTATAAAAACTAGCTAACCCATGAAAGCTTCGAATGTCCCCAACATTATTTGGCACATACCATTCTTGGATGGCTTTGATTTTTGTGGGGTCAACATGTACCCCACTCTTATTGACCACAAACTGTAAGAAGATGACACTCTCTACATAGAAAGGACACTTGTCAATGTTGGCATAGAGTTGATGGTCTCTCAGAAGAGACAACACTACTCTAAGATGACCTACATGAAGACTAGAATTACCATTGTACACCAGAATGTCATCAAAATAAACAATAACAAACTTTCCTATACAATCATGTAAGACATGATTCATTAGGCGCATGAATGTACTAAGAGCATTGGTTAGGCCAAAAGGCATGACCAACCATTCATGTAGACCAAATTTTGTTTTGAAAGCGGTTTTCCACTAATTACCTTTTTGAATTCGAATTTGGTGATAACCACTTTTTGAGGTCTATTTTTGAAAATATTTGAGCTCCATGTAATTCATCCAACATATCATCAAGTCTTGTAATTGGATGCCTATATTTTATGGTGATGTTGTTGATAACCCTACAATCACAGCACATGCACCATTCACTAGTGCAGAATAAACATTTTACAACACCCAATATGCATCGGTTCATGTGCAAACGAGACATATGAAGACACGGTGGCACTTTTGTAATTTTTTCAAACTTTTATGCCTCAGTTGTACATAGAACAGAGGCATAAACCCCCAAAATTTTTACTTTTCCCGCACTTTGATATTTTTAAACAGGTGGCAGACTTTTATGCCTCGGGTCAAATCTAACATAGGCAGATGGATGTTTATGCCTCGGGTCTCTTATAACCGAGGCATATTTGATTGTTTTTTGAGTGGAATATGCCTCAGGTTGCATGTAACCGAGGCAAATAGATGTTTATGCCTCGATTTAAAATCAACCGAGGCAATAAGTCTTCTTACGGTTAAAAAGAAATCGTGCCACTGTTCGTCTTCTTCGCGTGAGCAACAACAATTTTTCTCTCTTCCATTTTCAAACGCCAGTTTTGTTGCATAAACAAGTTCTGCGCCCCTTCCTCTTCAACTTCTCGCGTCTTCCTCCTCAATTTCTCGTCCCAATCCTTGATTCTGGCGAGCAACTTCACCTTCTCGCTCTTGTAGTCCTCCAATTTCAAAAACACAACGTTTCGCTTCTCTTCGGCGTTTTTCCGGACACCTTGGATTGCACCAACTCCACGAGGTTCTTGTGTAGCACCATGTTCTCGTTGACCTCGCGTTGGAGCTGGTCAGTGTGACACCGTTTCGATGCCGCATCGAATTTAAATTAAGGATAGAGTTGGGAGCAGAAGATGTACTCAATTTGCGCGATGCGGTCCATGGCATTTTGAATTGAAGCGACGAGGATGGTGCTGAGATCGTCGACGTGGTTTGCAGTGCCAGCGTTGGTGAGAGGAAACCCTAACTTCAGAGAGGGAGGGTGGGTCAGAATTTTTTTTTTTTAAATTCATGATACCCATTAGGCCTTGGTTCCCTCCAGAACCGAGGCAATAACCCTCGCATATGCCTCGGTTCATAACCGAGACATAAATAGATCCTTTTTTACCTCGTCAGTATATGCCTCGGGTGTAAAACCGAAGCCAAAAAGTCAAAATAATCGCGATCAAATCCCTCCCCTGCACTAGTGATTTTCCATCTTTCTTGGGCACCAATTACACAAGCATAGCACAAGGACTTAGATACTTTTGAACCCATCCCTTGTCTAATAACTTATTCACTTGAGATTTTATCTCCTTAGTCTCAATTGGGTTTGTCTTATAGGCTGGTCTATTGGGAAGACTTGCCCTTGGGACAAAATCAATTTAGTGTTTAATCCCTCTAAAAGGTGGAAGATTATGGGGGCCATCCTTTGGAAAAATATCTTCAAATTCATGAAGGAGAGCATGTATTGAAGGAGGTAGATCCTTAAGAGAAGGATGTTCAAGACAAGTGAGGATTGCTTGACAAAGTAAGAGGAAGAGAGGTTGCTCATCATGAAGAGTGTGCAAAAGAGTTTTATGAGTTAAAAGAACTTCATGAGCTACATCCTTAAAAGAAGAAACTTCCTCTACCTTTGTCTTGTCCTTGGATAACTTAGAAACTTTAGAGTTCTTGGAACTTTCTTCCTTCCTCCTAGCTCACATTTGAGCTTGGTCACTAGCAACTTAGCTAGGAGTGAGGGGATGCAACACAAAAGTTTTTGAATGATGTTGAAGGATGATCTCATTAGTATGGCCATGGTGCAAGGTTTTACAGTCAAATTGCCACAGCCTTCCCAAGAGAATATGACAAGTTTCCATTGGAATCACATCACATAAAACTTTATCTTTAAATTTCCCAATGGAGAACTTGACTTTTACTTGATGCTCGACTTTAAGATCCTCATCTTCATTAAGCCATTGCAGTTTATAAGGTTTTGGATGGGGCAACAAAGTTAAGTTCAACTTCTCAACCAATCTTGTGCTACAACAATTGCAACAAGACCCACTATTAATGATCAAAGAGCAAGTGTTTTTCAAAACTTCACATCTTGTGTGGAAAATATTTTATCTTTGGTCATTGAGAAAAAGGCTAGGTTGGTTATTGAGAAGCCTCCTAATCATCAAAAGATTCCCTTCTTGTGGATATGAATGTTCTTGAGAAGCACTGGAATGGGAACTATCAGAGTACTTGATGAAGATGACTCCTCTTAGCTAGTGTATAAGTCTTTGCCCTTAAGCACAATGGTGCATTTTGTAGGACATTGGGCAACCACATGACCTCTACCTAAGCTCTTGAAACACTTGATGTGACTTCCTCTTTTGTTATTAGAGGACTCTCCTTTGTCACTTACTTTTGCAGGAGTTTTATGAGTGGTCTCTTTTTTCTTTGAAAAATCCTTTTTGAAATCTTTGGATGGATCATTTTTGGAATAAGAGATAGAAGGATCCTTGCGAGAAGGTCTTCTTAAAAGTTGTTGCTCAACCCTAATGTACATTTGCACAAGATCATTCAAATTATTGTAGGGGAGCAATTCCACTCTATCTCTTGTGGCAAAATTGAGACCACTTAAAAATCTTGCAATAGTAAGGTCCTCATTTTCCTCAATTCCCACTCTCATAATGTAAAGCTCCATCTTTTGTCTATATTCCTCTATTGTCATAGACCTTTATTGGAGCCTTTGGAGTTTGTCCAAGAGCTCTCTTTTGATAAGAGGGAATATGACAGGCATGAAGGGCTTCTTTAAGATCATTCCAATACCCAATTTCATGTAGACCTTTTCTCCTTTTTTGGAGGACTAATGAAGTCCACCAATTAAGAGCATGCCCTTGAAAGCGAAGAGTACCTAGAGACACACGCCTCTCTTCCTCCACAACATGACTTTCAAAAAGTTGTTCTACATTGACAACCCAATCAAGGAAAGCCTCAACATTTTTCCTTCCATGGAAATGAGGCAAGTCAATTTTGACTTCTTTAAGATGAGAAGGTATACGCCTTTTCCTTCTCATATGAGGCGATTGTCTAAAGTTTTTGCGCTCGTCTTCCTCCTTTTCAAAATCATAGTCATGCCTTGAAATAGCACAGGAAGACCTAGGAGAGGCATGGATGGTATGAGTGGGATGGTTAAGTTGATTTACAATTAATTGAAGATTGGCTTGCATGGAAGCCATTTGAGCTTTTAGGTCCCTAACCTCTTGAGAGAGATTATTTAGGACTCTAGGATCAACTTCAACCTCCTCATCACCACTTGTGTGGAGGTTGGTTTCATCAACATTTGTTGATGTTGGGTACTAGCACGAGTAGCCCTTCTAGTGCTCATGGTGATTAAAAGAACTTAGAAACTTTAACAAAGTGTGAAAGAAGAAACCAAGGACAAGTAAATCTCCAGGTTAGGCAAGGTGAGTCTTTAAGACTTCTTAAGTACCAAGGCCAATCCTTGCCATGATGAACTTGCAAAAGGTTTCAAAGAGCACACAATTGTCTAAGTGCTAAGTAAATAGAATCACTTGAGACACTAAGCACAAAACAAGCACAAACAAGACTCAAAGAAAAGAAAAGACTAACACTAAAAATTGACCCCTAAATGACAAAAATTTTAGAGACTTTGGTCTCACAAATTTAAACCACTAAGTATCTAACTATGCGGCCTAAAAGAAAGGTGAGAAAGCACATTCAACACACTCATTTACTAAAAATGATGCACTATAGTATGAAAAAGGTTCTACTTAGGAGATGAGACTAAACATCTTTGGTTCCCCAAGACACCTAAGTAGGCCATGTTTACAATGGAATGTTCAAAGCAAAAGAAATTAATGCACAAGAGCAAATTAGATGCTAGAAAACAAGATTTTAAAGCTTTTTGGAGAACCAAGAAAATACCTTAGAATTCTTCAATTGTACCAAAATAAGTGTCCAAATTATACACAAGTAAAAGAACTAAAGGTGTGGCTGAAATGAGATCCAAAATGTGCAGCCAATGTGCTGCCAACTTGCACAATTCCAAGAACCACTAGCTTGGCTTGTAGCCTTCTTTTGAATGAGCAAAGATCAACCTCCAACTAAGGAACTTGTAAAGCACCTTAGGCCACCAAATTGAGGCTCAAATCAGCACCAAACAACAATGGTTTTGTGCCAAAATAGCAACATAAACCTGCACAAAGAGTGAAAGAAAGAAACAAAACAAAATTATGGCAAGCAAACTAATTAGCACACACTCTCTCAAATGAATAGGCTCAAAACTCTCAAACTCTCAAATGTAAGGAGAAGACAATCTTATAGAAAACACACAAGCTAAAATTCTACTTCAATATCCACCACCTAAGATGCTACTATATCATAGAAACTATTCTAAACTACAAAGCATCATCAAACAACCAAAAATCGAGAGGCTAGTGTATGAACCAATCAAAGGAGAAAGCAAGAAAACCTAATTAGAAATGCTAAACCAAAGAGAAGTTAATGAAACATGACTGAATGAATAAATAAGAATTGACAAACAACAAATTAAAGGTTGGAAAGAAAGGCAAGCACCACAAAAGGAACCTAAAAATGCACTAGAATAGATGAAAAACAGCAAAAACAGCAAGATAAAAGTGCTAAAAATATGGTTGAAGTACTCATTGCAAAACAGTGGCAAATGAAGGAAGTAATTCAACTTCAAAGCAAAGCAATATTGAAGCAATATAGAGGACACACTCAAGCAATGGAGAAGAAGAACAACACGGAAATTGAAAACAAAACACAAGTATGGACCAAGAACCTTACCCAAACCAAGAGGATGGATGCACCATAGGCTTGGATGGCTCAAGATACCAATTGATGGACGTCCTTGGTGGAGAAGTGGAATGAGATCCATGGAGAATGCTTAGAATGAGTAGAGATGCAGGGGAAATGGAGAAGGAGTTGAAGCTTGCTCTCGAAAATGGAGATTTGTGAAGATGAAGAGTAGAATTGGTGCTATGGTATGGAAGGTGGCTAGAGGAGATGGAGGAGAAGGATAGCGAAGTGTGCTATCAAATAAAAGTAGAAGAAGTGGAGTGCTCTCAACAACTATGCTTCTACATTACAATTCAAGAGTAACCCTTACGTGTGCATAGGAAGCTATCATTTATAATAGATTAGCTTCCTTAATGCAATTCAAATTAAGCACAAATGAAACATAGATGTAGCTTGAAGAACAAGTTAAAATTTGGAGTTATGTGATGTAGGAAGTGATGTAAAATGACACCAAGTGGCATGGTCACATACTCCTTGCCACCATCACACTCTTCTTGCCTTGGTCATGCTTAGCTTGCTTGTCTCCATGTGTAGCACATGCGAAAGGATTCTCGGCCAAAAGAGAAATTGGGCTCGGCCCAATTGATACACCATGCAATCACAAGTGTTCTAATTTATTTATTGAAAACAAAGCCTAAACAATAGCCCAATTTAAATCTAGACTACTTTCTCCATGCATCAACTCATACTTTGGAGATTTCTTTGGCCCATATGAATAAAGTGAAAAGCCTATGATTGACTTGATCATCTTGTAGAGGTCCATGTGGATCTTCTTCATCATTCTTCTAGTGATTGGACCTCGAAGTGGGCTTGGACTTGTTGATGCATTTGGGCTTAGGCTTGTTGGGGTCTTATCACTAGAAATAACTCTTTAAGCCAATTAGGGTTCCATGTAATATGAATTTCTCCATACTTAATGACAACAAAATGGACGACCCCAAACACATTTAAATCAAACTTAGAATTTCATGTATCCATCGTAACCCCACTACTAAAAATTCTCCTATTACATGGAAATTTTCTTGCAAATTTGTTAAAAAAATTAGCAAGAAAAGACTTTTTCCTGCTATCTTTTCTAAACATTTTAATTGGTAGGTAATTCCTTCGTGGGTAATTATTTCTTACAAAATTATTAAACCAAATATAACACCAAACTCAATCATTAAAGCAGCCAAGATGAAACAAAAAATTAAATCCTTCTTTATTTAACAATCAGAAACGCAAACTCTTCAATAGAATATGCTCAACCTCATACCTGCAACAGAAACTCTAGAAACGAATGGAAAGCACAAAGGGATTCAAACAATACCACCCAGGAACTCTCAAATCAAATCCAAATGAACTTTAAACCAAATCAATTAAACCTGGAATTCAATTAAGCTTTAGGTCAAGATAAATAAAAAATGATAGAATAGTCATAGGCTCAAATCTAAACATAAGTCTCTTCAACCACAGTAACAACATACTCTTATTCACTATTAGTATATAAATTGTAGCATCTAAATGAGATGTATTCTAATAAAAACATTCACTCATATCTGAAAGGAATTCATATTCAATTTTGCATTCTAAAAATCCAACAAAAGAAAAAAAAAAAAACTCAGAGAACACAATACAAATATTCATCAACACATTTGACACCAACCCAATCCAAACACGATCAGAGGTCATTGCACGAGTTATGCCATTTCTTCATTACAATCCAGTCTCAACAGATTATTATATAATCAGTCCCAAATCATCACAGTAATGAATTAAAATTAACAAAAACACAAGAGATACAAACAGTGTTATATTCGTAACTCATAATCTGTCTTTAATAACCACAATAAACCAATATTCTAGTATTGCAATTGCAATAGGACATCCATTCAAATCTCAACAGGAAATCCACTCAATCATTCAAGGTATCATAGCACTTCCATACTCGAATATTAATCATGAATCAAACCTCGAATCATCCAGAATCTATTGAAACATCTTATAATTCCATGACATACCAACACTTTCAATCTAAAAAAAAAAACAAATAAGAAGGGATAACGTGGAATACCTCGGTTCCGATATAGAGAAAAGAAAGAAAGCAATTTCCAGAGGCGAAGGCAATCTCGTGGTATCTTCCAACTTCAGAAAGAACTCTCTCACCCTAGTGGAAGGCTTGCGCAACGTTCAGTTTCCTCACTTCTCTATTCGCGCGTCTTCCTTCTTCTTTCTCCTCCAGAATTCCGAAAGCTTTCCCAACTCCCCTCCTTCTTTCTCTGGTTTTTTCTTTCATTTTTTCTGCAACCACAATGAGTTTGGCACAAGGGGGATTTCCAGAGAGGATCGAAGATGCTCGTTCTGATGAAGATTAGAACGGAGACGATGATCAATGAATTTCAGCGGATATAGTGGGTCCAGATATGATAATGGAAGTGGAGAACTCTGACTTTCCAATCTATTGCTTGAGAAGATGAATAAATTGGAGGGTGAATGAAGAAGAAGCCCGAACCCCGCTCCCCGCCCTGAAAATGAATCGTCCCGTGTTGGTGGGTTTTTGTAGAGAAGAAGAAGAAAGTTCAAGAATGAAGAGCCTTCGTGTTGCATGAAGTGCGTGAGTTTTTGAAAACGTCCAGTGTGGGGTGAATTAGTTGGGTGTTAGTTAGGGGTTCAATGAATATGTTGGTTAGTGAGGGGAATGAAGCGATTAAGTGTAGTGCGTGAATGGTTATGTAGTGCGTGAGAGAAAAAAGAGAACGCATGGTGTAGCATATGTGTGGGAGTGTTAATATTTTAAGGTTGTTCAAGGGGTAGTTGAAGGGATAAAAAAAATGTGTAGATAGTAGAGTATGAAAGTAGTAGTTGGAGAAGTGTATTTTATAGTTGAGAGTAGTTGTATTGGATGTTGTGTTAGTTGCTCTTCATATTACAAATGGTAGGATACATGGGTATTTATAGACCCATGGATTATTCTAGAAACTTCTAGCTAGAACTTGAGCAAATAGTTCTAGATTTTTCTACATAGTAGAATGTTCTTGACTTTTCTTCGTATCCTAAGCTTTTCTCCAATACTCTAGAAGTTTCATTACATTTCAATAACTCTATCTTAGACTTTTCTAGATTGTTTTAGAATTTGCATTATACTTTAATACTCCTCCTTGATGCAAATTCGGTAACTCCAAGCATAGCGCGTAGTAGTTCAAATCTTGGTTTTGGTAAGACCTTTGTGAAAATATCTGCAATTTGATCTTCTGTCGGGCAGTACTCAAGTCGAATCTTCATATTTGTCTCTACTTCTTTGATGAAGTGGTATTTAATTGCTATATGTTTTGTTCGACTATGATGCACCGTGTTCTTTGTCATTGCAATAGTTGATTTATTGTCACAGTTAATTGTAGTAGGGCCACTTTGTTTTTGTCCCATATCTTTGAGTATTCTTCGAAGCCATATAGCTTGACTTGTTGCTTCAGCGGTTGCCACATATTCTGCTTCAGCGGTTGATTGTGAAACTGTGGCTTGCTTCTTTGACGCCTAAGAGAATATTCTTGATCCAAGTGAGAAAGCATAGCCTGATGTGCTCTTCATGTCGTCCACTGACCCTGCCCAATCACTATCAGTATAACCAAGCAATGTTGGATTGCCTGTGGATTTGTACCATATACCATACTCTTTGGTTCCTTGTAGATATCTTAAAATTCTTTTGCCTACGCCAAGATGTATTTGGCTTGGGTTTTGCATGAATGTTGATAAGAGACTTGTAGCGAACATGATATCTGGTCGTGTAGCCGTCAGATATAGTAGACTTCCAACTAGACTCTTGTATCGAGATGTATCGACTTTTGGTGCTCCATCCACCTTTTGTAGTTTCTCATTCGTTACTAGTGGTGTGCTTACATGTTTGCACCCGTACATCTTAAATTTCTTCAGCAAATCTTCTGTATATTTCTTTTGTGAGATGAATATTCCATCATTTCTTTGACTTACCTTTATGTCGAGGAATAACTCATCAAGCCAAGATAAGTCATCTTAAAGGTCTTCATCATATCTTCTTTAAACTCCATCAACATCTTTGTATTGGTTTCAGTATAAAAAAGATCATCTACATATAGAGAGAGTAAAAGAGTATGATGACCTTGGGTCTTGATGTATAGTGTAAGCTCACTTTTGCTCCTTTTGAATCCTTGATTGGTGAAATATTGATCGATTCTGTTGTACCATGCACAAGGAGCTTGTTTCAGGCCATATAAAGCTTTCTTCAATCTCAACACTTTGGCTTCTTGGCCTTTAACCACAAATCCTGGTAGTTGCTCTATATAGATCTCTTCTTCAAGAACACCATTGAGGAATGCAGACTTGACGTCTAATTGGTAGGTGCTCCATCCTTTTTGTGTTGTAAGGGCTATTAGAGTTCTTATTGTGTCTAGTCGAGCAACTAGAGCAAATGTCTCATTGTAGTCTACTCCAAGTTGTTGTGAATAACCCTTAGCTACCAACCTTGCCTTGTGTTTGTGTATGGTACCATCGGGGTTTAACTTTGTCTTGAAGACCCACTTAACTATGATGATATCTTTATCTTTTGGACAATCTGCTAGCTCCCAAGTGTTGTTTTTCTTTATTGTCTTTATCTCTTCTTTCATTGCCTTGACCCATTCTTCTTATTTTGCGGCCTCTTCAAAGGTTTCATGCTCTAGTATGGCCAAGTTGCAAGATTCATAGATGTTTGTTAGAGATCTAATTCGTCTCGGAGTTTCTTACTGCTCCAGGCTTTGATTGGAGTTTTGTCTTGAACTGCTTTAGTAGGACATCTATTGAGTAGGTAGACAGTAGTGTAGACTACTTCTGTCCATAATATATTTGGTAGTCCTTTCTCCTTCAACATTGATCTCACCATCTCTATGACTGCGTGATTCTTTCTCTCCGAAACATCATTTTGTTGTGGAGTATATGCGATTGTAAGTTGTCGTTTTATGCCTTCATCTTCGTAGAATTTGTCAAACTCACAAGATGTGTACTCCTTTCCACGATCACTTCTAAGTACTTTTATCTGTTTTCCACTTTGTTTCTCGACAAGAGCCTTGAATTTCTTGAATATTCGGAAGATTTTTGACTTTGCCTTTAAGAAATAGACATATGTCATTCTAGAGAAGTCATCAATGAAGAGGATGAAGTACCTGTTGTTGTGATGTGAAGGCGTCCTCATCGGTCCACAAACATCGGTGTGGATCAATTCTAGTAAGTCTTTTGCTCTCCATGCTTTGTCTGTTGAGAATGGTAATCGGTGTTGCTTGGCTATGAGACATCCTTCACATGATTCATTATTCTCCTTCAAGTAAGGAAGATCCTTCATCATGTTTTTCTAATATAGAAGCTTTAAGGCATGTGTGTTGAAGTGGCCAAATCTCCTATGCTAAAGCCATGAGTCATCAACTTCCACCTTCATGGCAATATTAGTTCCAGGTTTGAAGCTGATGGGAAATCTTCTATTTCTCTTCTCCATTTTTACTTCACCAATTTCTAACCTTCTACTGTCATAAATTTTGCATGTATCTTTCTCAAAGTTAAGAGAATATCCATTCTCCATCATTTGGCCAATACTTAAAAGATTCTCTTTAAGATTGGGAACCAGTAAAACATCCTTGATGAATTTCGTACCTTTCTTTGTCTCCACACCATGACCGTTCCTTTGCCTTGAGACTCCATTGTGGCGCCATTTCCAAGTCGAACTTTGACATTGACAGATTTATTAATGTCTTTGAAGATACTTTGATCTTTGGCCATGTCATTGCTGCATCCACTATCCAAGTACCAGTTTCCTTCTCCACTATGAGATTCTTGATTAGCATAGAATAAACGTTGCTCCTGATTATGTTCTTCAGCAAAGTTTGCTTTATGCTTATTTTTATTACGACAATACTTCTCCACGTGTCTAGGCTTCTTGCAATAATGACATATTGGCTTCCCATGATTCCAACAGTCTTTTTCTGCATGACTTGACTTATTGCAAATGCCACACGGAGGATATTTATCTTTCTTGCTTCTAGAGAAATTTCTAGAATCTTTGCTTCTAGAATATTCTTCAATATTTTTCTTTTCTTCTTCTTCTTCTTCTCTCCTTTTAGGATGTAATTTGAGCTTTGATTGGAAGGCATTTTGGAATGAATTTGTACCAACATGATTATTTAATCTTGCTTCGTGTGCTCCAAGGAGACCAACTAATTTACTTATCGATAGAGAAGATGGATCCGAGGAAGTTTCTATGGAAGCTACTATGGAATCATATTTCTCTGTGAGAGTGATAAGAACTTTTTTTACCACTTTTTTTTCCTTAATTTCTTTTCCATATAACTTCTTTTTATTCACTATTTCTTTTATTCTTCCATAGTATTCTTCAATGGTCTCAGATTCCTTCATTTTGATGGTCTTAAATTCTCTTCTTAGATAGTGAAGTTTAACGGAGTGTACCTGTTCATTACCTTCAAATTCTTCTTCCAAAATATCCCACGCCCTTTTTACAGTTTCTGCATCCATGATCCTCCTGGCGATAGTTTCTCCCACAGCTTGTTGAAGAACAAACAATGCTTGTGCATCCTTTTGTTCAAAATCTTCTACCTTTTTTCTTCCTCCTCAGACAGAGTCTCAATATTATCTAGTTAGCTTGAGTTTCCAGAGGTCAAAATTTTCACCCATAAAAACTGGTAGGGGGACTAAAGAAAAGTGAACATTGTAAGAAGCCATGGATTAAAAGAAAAACTCTCTTCTTTCAGAAGTATAGAAGGAAGGTTTTGGAAGTAATAGAATAATTTTTCTATGCCCAATAAATGATCAAATGTAGCTCTGGTACCATTGTTAGTATTTTAAGATTGTTCAAGGGGTAGTTGAAGGGATAGAGAAAATGTGTAGATAGTAGAGTATGAAAGTAGTAGTTGGAGAAGTGTATTTTGTAGTTGAGAGTAGTTGTATTGGATGTTGTGTTAGTTGTTCTTCATATTAAAAATGGTAGGATACATGGGTATTTATAGACCCATAAATTATTCTAGAAACTTCTAGCTAGAACTTGAACAAATAGTTCTAGATTTTTCTACATAGTAGAATGTTCTTAACTTTTCTTCGTATCTTAAGCCTTTCTCTAATACTCTAGAAGTTTCATTACATTTCAATAACTCTATCTTAGATTTTTCTAGGTTATTCTAGTATTTGCATTATACATTAATAGGGAGAAGAGAATAGTGGTGATGTGAGAGAATTAAAGTGTTGTATGTGGTGTATTGATGTGATGTGAGTTCAATGTTTAAACTGTATGCATGAGTGTGCTAGTGTGTGAGTGTTTTGCAGTGCTGGTGTGTGAGTATTACGTGAAAGTGAGTGTGTATGTTGGCGAGTGCAATGAGAAAGAAAAACAAAAAGATGAGTGTTATTGTGTGGCGTGTGTGTGCTATGTGAGATGATGTGTGAGTGAGATTTAGTGCATGAGTGGTGTTGTGTGCTATAAGAGAAAAGAGAGAAAGGTGTGTTGGTGGAGCTCCAAAGGTGCGTGAAGAACTCCATGGCAGTGGAAATTGGAGGAAGGAATGAAGGCAAGTTGGAAGGCACTTGCAATTAATGGAAAGTGAGAGAGGTGATAGGATCTCCTAATCTATGCTAGCCTAAGGAAGGTGGCTAGAGGTAGAGAGAGGAAATCTCTAGAAAGGGGGTGACTCTCAAAGGCAATAGAGGGAGGAGTGCTCTCAACTCAAGTTGTATCTATTGCTTAAAATTTCAAGAGTGTCTACAAATGAGTGAAATTTTAGCTTTTATATGAAGCCATTTACACATGAGAAAGGAGAGCCATTGGATGGAGTGGGCCTTGATCTTGGCCCTTAGATCAAGCTTGGAGAAGGAGGCAAGGTCACGCCCCTTGGATCTTGGCTTGAAGAACAAGAAGGATTCTTATCCTTTAAATGTGATGAGCAACCTTAGTCAAACAATGAAGCAAAAGGAGCCTCCTTGCCTTGCTATTCTCGGCCATGTATGAAGAGAATTGGGCTGAGCCCAATTTGAACCCCATCCTATGTTCCTTTCATGTCTTATGTATTATTGGAAAGCAAAGCCCAAACAATGGCCCAATTTAAATCTACACTACTAGATTTACATGCATTTCTTCAAGTCTTTGTGATCTCTTTGGCCCATGTAAAAAAATGTGAGAAGACCATTTTGAATTTGTAATCATCTAATGGGAGGCCCTTTTGAATCTACTTCATCATTGATCTTGTAATTGGACCTTTTAATGGGCTTGGGCTTGGGCTTGAAGGTGCAATTGGGCTTGGTGGGGTCACATCATGTGTGTTACGTGAGGTGTGGTGTGTGCAAAATGATACTTTAACCTTGTAAAACTTATCCACTTTTAACTCGTTTATGTGTCAATCAAGTTTAAGGATGGCAACGGGACGGGGCGGGGACGGGTTTCATTATCCTATACCCATCTCCGTAAAACAATTCATCCTCATCCTCATACCCAAACCCAACGGGTATCAAAGTTTTATCCCATCCCCATCGGGTAACGGGTATAATCTTGTACCCATACCCGTACCCGTTTCCTTAATATTTTAATATAAATTTTAATTAATTTTTATAAAATAATAACAAATTACGGTAAAGGAAACATAATATTATCAAATATTCAATATTAGGAGGATGGTTGTTTCTTCGATATCAAATACTTTGAAATAAATTATAATTGTTTACATTTTAGATTGGAATACGAAATAAAATTTCATGAGAACTAAAACATTTATTAAATTTGCAAACTGTAAACATTAATAAAATCTAGTTGATAAAATTTAAAAATATATTTAAAAAAATTTAAAGGAAAACAAATATTCAAATTAAAATATATTTTAAATGTTTGTTTACTTCAAATGTTTTAAATTCTAATGAATCTCTTTTTTTACACACTAATAAAAATGATAATACATCACTTAATCAAAATGACGCAAATAACAAATAATAAACAAAATTAACATGGATATTGTATCTTTTGAACTCCAATATATGTTGGATGGTGATAAAAAAATATTCATAGCAATTACATTAAATTTTGATATTATAGTAAATAAAAGTTATTTATACAGTTATAGTGAAAAATTATATTATGATTGATATAATGAGTTAGAAAATAAAAAAATAAGTAGATAAAATGTATTGAAATAATATTCTACATGATGAAAATAAACAACAAATAAAAATATTAAAAAAATTAACAAATGTATGTCTTAGAAACTATTGAAAGAAATCGCATAAAGGGAAATGAATGTATAATTAAGGGTATGATAAGATGAAAAATACCTTAGACATCTAAGAACACTTTTCAAATATCAACATATATACTCAATGGTTGAGAAATAATTGTTTTAGCGAAACAAAAGAGTTCTTCAAATGAAACAAAAATTAATAAAAATAAGTAATTTTTTTTTATATTACCTAGTAAATGAAAAGTTTATGTTATTAAACACTTAAATTGAGAGTATTAAACATACTCATGTGAAAGGAAAATATACAATAAATAAAATTACTAAAAAATAATAGAAATATTCAAATATGAGACAAATTTTTTTTAATTGACATACATCATTTTAACATAATTACATAAATGTTATGATAAGATAAAAAATATATTAGAGATGCGAATGAGTTTCATGACAAACCAAATAATTAGAAAAAAAAATTTATATATATATATATATATATATATATATATATATATATATATATATATATATATATATATAAAGGGGATTCCTCTTTTTGTGTCCACATTTCATAATACATGTTTTACCCTTAATTATTTTATCTATATCTATATCTATATCTATCCTCTATAACAATAAAGGAGATTCCTCTTTTTGCGTCCACATTTCATAATACCCGTTTTACCCTTATTTATTTTATAAATAATTTACTTTTAATCATTTTTTGTACAAATCTCTTTTGAAATCTCTTGTCTTAAATCATTATTTAAATTTTTTTTACATATCTTATTTTTTTAAATTTTATATTTAACAACTATTTTAAAATTTATATATTTGTTATTGATCTTAAATTTTTTTAAAATTGAAAAAAGCGAATACATAGGCACGACAACGCCTGTGTTCGCTAGTATATATATATATATATATATATATTTTTTTTTCTTCATTAATTGTGAATATTTGAATAATTTAAATGATAACAGATATATGGTGGGGACGAATATTATGGCGGGGATATGTACATCCCCATAACCATCCATACCCAATTGAAAAAATCAAAGATTCCCCATATTCATATTCCATACCCAAACTCATACCCAGTCAATGCGAAAATTTTCATCAAGATAGGGACGGGTTAAGACAATATCCACATAAACAGGTTTATTTGCCAATTCTGATCAAGTTGGAATTTTGAAAGCAATTTTGATTTAATTTTTGAATTGCTTACGGTGGGATATTTTGTACAAGCGGGAACCAAGTGAAAATGAAGGATTAGTGTTTCATCTTCTTTCTGGCAACAAACACACCACAAGCACTTTCATCATTCTTCTCTGCTCCGCTCCGCTCCAAACTCCACTTTACATTACCACTCCGCTCCGCCCACCACCATGCGCACTTCTCGCACTCGTCTTTCGTCACCAGACTGTCATCAGATCGGACCTTCGATCTCGTCTTGGAAACTACTCCGTTGGAGCTCACGTCCTCTTATCGTTGTGTTGACGAGGATCGTTTCTCCCGTAGCTGCTATATGAGGTTCTACTTCTCTCTCTCTATTTCATTTTTTATATGAGGTCCTGCTTTTTCTTCCATGTTTCATTTTTTATTGGTGTGGTTTGGGTTCTCATAATATTTAAGAGAAGTGAGCATGCTTTTCGTTTTTTATTTTCACTGATTTTGGGAACTCCTATTTTATGGTGGTTTGAATACGGTTATATTGTGTTGGTAGAAGGAATCTCGACGTTTCCCTGATTTATTTTGCTGGTGCAGTTTTGATTGTGTGCTAGGTATCTTAATCTCTTCTGTTTTCTCTTTCTGTTTTCGTTCTTATAAATCATGGTTTGGGTTGATAATTATCCTTCTTTACCTCTTTTGTTATATTTCATATTCAAGGTTTCTCATTTAAATAAAAGTTATATTGGCTTAAGATTGTGGTTCTTTCTGGCTTTTTCGTGACTAATTTTTGAAGTATCATGCCTTTAGCTGGGGCAATGTGCAATGGGTACTGAATATGTGGCATTATAATTGTGATGTTTTGCTTTGTTACTCTCTAATACATTATTTCTTGATTGTTTTTATTTCATCTATCTGTGGTGCCTTCTAAGAGTGTTAAAGTTTTGTAATTGGAGCAGTTGCAGCAATACATAACTTATATACTGCATTGGGCAACCTTGTTCTTCCCGGGTGGGTTCCTAGTGTAGGTGATCAGTGCAGACAAGGGTGGCAGGGTGTTCGATGTAATGGTTCAGTAATTCAAGAAATGTATGTAACCACTTTCTCTTGCTTCTATCTCACATTGATTGAAATGCACAGAATATATAACCAGTAGCTCTTTGTCATTCATGACAGAACTCTGAATGGTGCAAACATGGGAGGAGAGTTGGGTGACAGCTTAGGAAGTTTAATTTGTTTCTATCAGAGCAATATAAATACATCTCTCTTTCTATCAATAAAAAAAATGCTCCAAATCTCAGATAAGTGAAAATAACATAAACCATTATATTTTGACGGATAAAGATATGATTGTATCGAACATTAAACCTGAATTTTTGAGCCATAGGTACCTTAAATCATTTACCATTCAACCTGAAGTTTTGAGTCATTTTGACCTGTTTTTGTTGACTAAACCACTCATTTCAGCCTTAAACCTCTAAAACCAATCTGCACCTTACTATTGAGTGGTGAAGAAGTCTTGGAATTGTATTGGGAGGTTCTTGGTGAAATTCAAGTGTGGGTGAAGACCACGAATGAGCTTGGTATTTTTGAGATCATGGCCAAAGCAGGTGAAGGTGCCAAGCTCTTAGCAGAAGAGATTACAGAAAAAGTTGGCATAAAGAACCCACAAGCACCAACTATGGTGAATCGGATTCTGAGGCTATTGGATCACTCCATGTTATCTTCATGTCTTGGTGAAGAGGACCAAAATTCTGGGAAGAGACTCTATAGCCTCACATATGCATCCAAATGCTTTGATTCTGATGCTGATGGTGTCTCATTCGGAGCTTCCTTGAACTTGATTCTTGGCAAGCCTTTTTGGATAGCTGGTTAGTTTTTAATTCTATTCATTTCCATATAAATGATGTCTTTTAAGTACATTTTCCTCCTAATAATTAATTAGTTTTAATCTATTCATTTTGAAGATAGTGTGGTTTATGCCTCGCATATATGTCTTATCTCATTATGAGTCTTTATGAATATTCTTCATCTTCACTTGACCCAGTGTTATTGATATCGGATAACGGAAAATATCGGCAACCCCAAAAACCTTTATAAAGTTATAGCGGAAACCATAACGGGTTATGGCGGAAGTAATTATAACGGAAACCATAACCTTTATAAAAAAA